>WBZO01000821.1_pt1 | contig 57160 bp, 38 predicted proteins | sample 5204261 | NCBI WGS metagenome assembly WBZO01 (sample SAMN12412400, study PRJNA552823) | activated sludge metagenome | isolation source: activated sludge from anammox sidestream of wastewater treatment plant... | place: USA: North Carolina | collected 2017-09
GGGTCCCAGATCGCCCGCCCGATGCCGCCGGGGTGCGTTGCCGTCCACAGCAGACGGCCAGTCCTGACGTCCCACATCTTCAGGTTCGGGGATCCGGCGCGGGCCGCCGTGACCAGGAACCGGCCCGTGAGGTCGAACCGCGCCAGATCCACGCCCGCGTGAGGGACCGACGGCATGGCGCGTTGCCCGTCCAGCCCCCAGAGATCCACCAAGCCGCCCTGCGTAGGGCTGGCGATAATCCGGGTTGGGCCCACCGCGCCGATTCCGGGGATGCTGGCGCTCACGCGCGGCCGGCCGACCACGGTAGCCTCAGGGACTTGCCACAGACGCGTCGTGTGGTCGTACGCGGTCGTGACGAGCAGCGCCCCGTCGTCGCTGAACATGAGATCGTCGACGCCGGCGTCGTGCCGCATGGGCTCACCGACCGGCCACCCCGAGGCGACGTCCCAGAGGCGGGCCGCCCAGTCACGGCCGGCCGTGGCAATCCAGCGGCCGTCCGCAGAGAGCGCCACGCGGCCCAAGTCGGTTCCCTGCCATCGGAGCGCGGTGGTCTGGGGCCATGTGGGCCCGCGCCAGGCCCGCACCTCGCCGCCACTGACGGCCGCCAGCACGTCGGCCGTGCGCGAGAAGAGCACCTGCGCGCCCGGTCCGGGCAACTCCGCCGCGAAGTGATGCGTGCCCGTCGCCACGTCGGTCACGCGCAGCGCGCCGCCCTCGTCGATGGTCGCCACGGCCGCACTGTCGCGCGAGAACGACGCGTCGGCGATCCGATCGGGGCCGGCGATCTCCCGCACCAGCCGCCCGTCGGCGGCGTCCCAGAGGCGCAGGCGCCCATCCAGGGCCAGGACCGCGACCGTGCGGCCGTCGGGCGAGAAGCCTCCGCCCACCACCGCGGCCCCCTGCCGAAGTTCGGGCACGGTGGTGCGTCCCGTGACGAGGTCGCGAATCGTGGCCACGCCGTCGGTGCTGCCCGTGACGACGAGGCCGCGCGAGGACAGGGCCAGCATCGTGATGGAGGCATCGTGCCGCCACAGGTGGACGAGCCGGGGACTGCGTTGCAGCGTTTCACCGAGTCGTACGCGATGGGCACTCGTGCGCGCCTGGTCCGTCTCGAGTTCGAGGGCACGCGTCAGGTAGACGAGGCCCGTCAGCGGATCGGCCTCATCGACCTTCTGCATCCCTGCGCTGACCATGGCGCTGATCAATTGACGCCGTGCCGCGTCCTCCGCCCTGCGTACCTGAACGAGGCCCACGGTCGAGACGATGGCGCCCGTCGTGATGGCCGTGGCCCCGGCGACGATCGCGCCGGTCACGGCGCGGTGGCGCCGTGCCAGCTTGCTGAGCCGGTACAGGGTCGACGGCTGGCCGGCGAGGACGGGCTCGCCGCCGAGGTGGCGTTCGATGTCGGCGCGCAGCTCGGAGGCCGACGCGTAACGCAGCGCCGGGTCCTTCTGGAGCGTGCGCGAGGTGATCCACTCGAGCTCGCCCTCGAGCCGCTGCAGCAGCACGCGTGGTTCGGTGCCGCGCGCACGGGCGATGGCCACGCGCTCTTCATCATCGTGACCGCGCAGGCGCGACGTCAGGCGCGCCGGCTCCTCTTCGCGAATGATCCGCAAGGCCTCGAACACCGGCTGCTGCCGAAGTTGCAGCGTGCCGAAGGGAGGCGATCCCGCGAGCAGTTCGTAGAGCACCAGCCCGAGGCTGTAAACGTCCGTACGGGCGTCCACGGCAGCTTCGATCAGGCCCGCCTGCTCGGGGCTCATGTACTCCGGCGTCCCGACGAGCACGCCGAACTCGGTGTGCGGGGCTTCGTCGGCCAGAAGGGACTCGAGCGGCTTCGCGATGCCGAAGTCGATGATCTTCACCACGGGCTGACCGTCCGGCTCACCGGCCAGGATGTTGGCCGGCTTCAGGTCACGGTGCAGCAGTCCCTTCTGGTGGGCGTGCTGGACCGCCTCGCAGATCTGGAGGAACAGCCGGAGCCGCCGGTCGACGGAGAGTGCGTGGCGATCGGCGAACGCCGTGATGGGCAGTCCCTCGACGTACTCCATGACGAAGTACGGCCGCCCGTCGCCGGCCACGCCAGCGTCGAAGATCCGGGCAATGTTGGGGTGGTTCAGGACGGCGAGCGCCTGGCGTTCCTGGTCGAAGCGCGAGAGCACCTTCAGCGTGCCGCGACCGGATCGCACCACCTGGATGGCCACCGCACGATGGATCGGTCGATCCTGCTCGGCGCGCCACACGGCGCCCATGCCGCCTTCCCCGAGCAGCCTCACCAGCCGGTAGGGGCCGATCCTCGTGCCTGGTTCCCAATCGATGGCCGGCGTGGCTTCGGCCCAGGGCCACGCGTCATCGTGCAACTCCAGGAAGCCGGTCCTGGCAACCGCATCGTATTCGCCGAGCAGGATGCGGACGTCGCCGGCCACGATGGGATCCCGGGACTCGAGGTCGCCGAGCCAGGCCTGCCGTGCCTCGCCCGACACCTCGAGGGCGGCCTCGAGGTGGGCGGCCGCTGCATGCCAGCGTTCCGGTCCGAGAATCGAACTCGGCGATGGCGGCGGGGTCCGCGCGACACCCGATTCTCCGCCCGCCGGCTCCGCAGCCGTGTCGGACATGCGTACACCTCCCATGGGGAGGATCGAGAACGACGCATCGATGCTGCCACGGTCGCGAGCTGCGGGCCCGGGGCGGGGGCCGCCGGCGAGTGAGTCGCGGCCGGGAATCCTGTCGGAGACGCAGGACTCGATTCTGCCGCAACGCGATCCCGTTGTCACCTGCCGGGCGGCGTTCCCGATCTCAGGATCAGAGCGTCATCGCGAGGTCGTCGGGCATCCCCTTCCGCACGCGCGGAGGGCCCGGCCGCCGTCGCGCCGGCGCGGAGGAGGGTACCAGCATGTCCGCCAGTCCAAGTCGGCCTCGGTGGCGCACGAGAGGGCTCGGGACCGCCGCTTCGGTCCTCGTGCCGGAACTGGTGGCCGCCGGACGGCATCGCCGTGCACCGGCCCCGCCCGATCCCGATTCCCGGCGACTACCCGTTCGCGGAGTTCTCGAAGCAGCCGGTCGGGTCGGGCGTCTACGTCCCGGGCATCGTGACCGACGTGCACTTCAGTTCGGGTGGCGGCAAACTGCTCGACTGCTCGGAAGACACGAGGCTCAAGAATGCCAACGTGATCCCGATCCCTCCCCCGGCGCAGCCCCTGACGACCTGCGTCCCGGCCCCGAGTCTCGAACAGGAGTTCGTCTTCAACATCTACCTGCCGCCGAACCCGCAGGTGACCCTGGCCAGGGCGGGCATCACCGTGCCCCCCGTCCCGCTATACGTCGCGGACTACCCGATGCCGTCGCTCCCGGGTCCGACGCCCGCCATCGAGCGGGTCGACACCGCAAATGGCGTCACGTTCCTCCGGGTCCGCGTGGACCTGCGCAACTGGGCGTCCATCCGCTACTTCCGGCGCATTGTCGCCGGGTGGGTGCTGCCCGCCTCCGACAACTGGGGCCTCGATCGGTGGCGACTCGTCCTGCACCGCCTGCACGTGACCGACAACGCGGAGAACAAGGAGATCCGCGGCCCGACGGACTGGCGCCTGTGGGTCAACACGAACAACGCCGTCGTCCCTGCGCAACCGCCGCTGCCGCGCCAGGAGTGGGTGAGGGTCTTGCGGGGGGCCGTCGAGGTCGGCACCGAGGACTTCGGCGGGGCGCCGTGGTCGACGTCGGCCGAAGCCGCCGATCGGTCGCTCGGGCCGGACCTGCTGCGCTATCCGCCCGCACCCGACAGCCCGTTGCCACTGCCCAGGGACGAGGGCATCCTGCTGCACCTCACGGGGTACGACAGCGACGGAATCTTGGACGACGACGTCGGCACGGTCCTCGAGTTCCTGCCGGCCAGGCCCGGTGTGTATCAGAAGGCGAACTGGTGCACCGAGGTGGCGGAAGGAGGCGGGCTGCTCCTGTCGCAGTGTGCGCGATACCGGGCCGACTTCGAGGTGGTGCCCGGACCGCCGCTGCCGGACGCCGTGGTATTCGCCAACGCCCGAGCCGTCGCCGCGCAGTACGTGATCACCTGCCCTCGCGGAACCGGCTCGCCGGGCAACGTCGGGACGTGCGAGGGGATCTGGAGGCCCTCACCCGCCAACCCGCTCGACATCGTGCTGGAGCCGGGGTCGGGCCCCGTGGACCCGCGAACGCTCGAGCCCTTCCGGCCCGGCACGCCCGAGCGCGCGATCACCGAGATGTCGCTGGCCGACTTCGCGGCGGCCGTCACCGCAACCCTGCAGACCGACCCCGCGCGCGTCGATCGTCTGATGACATCGCTGCGCGAGATGATCGACGGCATGCTCGTCGATCCGTCGCTCGCCGGCGACGCGCAGGCCGAACTGGACGTGCTCCGCATCGTCGTGCCGACGGAGGTCTTCGCCCGGCACTTCGGGGACATCCCCAGGCCGCGACCCGACCCGACGTGGCCCCGCGCGAGGCTGACGGGGGCGGGCAGGGTCTGGGCCGTGTCAGGGCCGCTGCGTATCCGCGGCCTGGCGCTCTACTGCGCCCCGGCCGGGTGGCCGAATTCGATGACGGTGCGGTGGGGTCCGCACCGCTTCGACCTCGACCTGTTGTTCGAGTCCCGATGCGAGCCACCCCCCGGGGTCGCGTCCTCCTCCCTGCAATCGGGCGTTCACCGGGGCATTGGCGTCGGTCGGCTGGACGGCAGGGCGGGAGCGGTCGCGGAGTGGACGCTCAGTGACATGGGAGAGCCCGGCCGCGACAGGGACACGCTCGCCATCAAGGTCCGCGACGGCTCGACCGGTGAAGTGGTCCTGGAGGCGTCAGGCGTCCTCAGCCGAGGCAACCTCAAGATGCACCGGCGCTGAACCACCGGGTGTCGACCTGCAGGGACGGCGGTCCGGGCCGCCGTCTCCGCGGGCCCTCGGGGCCTCGTTGTGAGTACAAGGTCGGGCGGGGGGACGCGCTGTCGTGCCGGCCCGCCGGCCTGCGACCGGACGTGGCGTCAACCGAACGGCTGGTCACCGCACAGCGCGCGATGCAGGAAGATCCGCGCCCGCGCCCACTGTCGCAGCACGGTGCGTTCGGACGCTCCGCGCAGCGCCGCGATCTCCTTCACGGTGAAGCCGCAGAAGAAGCGCAGGTCAACCACTTCGGCGAGCGGCGGATCGACGGCCGAGAGTGCGTCGAGCGCGTCGCTGAGCGCCTGCAGGTCCCGCGCCCCCGCGGACATGTCGGCGATGTCGGTGTCGATCGATGTCAGGGCGAAGCCGCCGCCCCGCTTCTGTGCGCGGCGCCGGCGCACGTAATCGATGACGAGACCGCGCATGACGCGAGACGCATAGGCCATGAAGCGGGCGCGGTCCGGGAACGTCGATCCCTCGCGTGCCGACAACTCGAGGTAGGCCTCGTGCAGCAGCGTGGTGGCCCCGAGCGTCGCCCCGCGGGCCCCGCGCGCCAGCTCACGTTCGGCTACCCGGTGGAGTTCCGCGTAGAGCGCGGTGAACAGCGCGGCGGTTGCCGGCGGGTCACCCAGTTCGGCCGAAGCCACGAGGCCCGCGATGGTCGCGCTCACTTCGCGCCCGATTCCGCCTCATCACGCGTCGTTTGTCAACTGCGCGGCGGGGATCCGACCCCGCGGCTGGCGATCCCCGCAGCACCAGGTCCGTTCCGAGATCGACCAGCAGGGTCGCGGGACGGTCGAACCCGTCTCGTCGGACGAAACCAGGGACGTCGCGACAGCCGACGCAGTGCGGTGGGAGTTCGCCGCTGGTGGCTCCGAGCCAGCCGCACCCACGACACCCACGCCCTCGACTGTGACCAGTTCATGATCCGTTCCGGAGACGCAGACCCGTCGTGGTTGCCGGAGGTGTCGGACGAGCGAGCCCCACGCACCCTGCGGCAGCGACCGGGAGCGCCTTTGAGGTCCAGCCTCACGTCGATGCCCCTTGAGCGCTCTCCCGCCGCTTCGGCGAGACCAGTCCCTCGCTGCCTACTGCAACCGCGTTGCCAGCGCGTTGCTGCCGGCGGTCCAGAAGAGGTCGCCGGCCGACCAGTAGATCGCCCGCTCGACGACCAGCCGGGCCGCTGGGTCGCCCACGCTCTCGACCACCGCGCCGAAGCGGCGGTCGATCGCCTCCGGGAAGTCGAGGCCCACGGCCACGGTGAGGCGGCTGGTGGCGAGCAGGTGATAGGTGCGCTCGGCGGTGGTGCCGTCCTCGAAGAGCAGCGTCACGCGGGCGTCGCCAGGCGTGCGCGAGGTGTTGGCCAGCAGCAGGTACGTCTCGACCGCGCGATCGCCACCCACCTCGCCAGCCGCAGCGCCCCAGGCGAAGCCCGTGACGGTGGCCCCTGGCGAGTTGTGCGCCTCGTACCAGCGGCCGCCCGTGCCCCACCACATGGCGCGCTCCACGATGATGGGGGTTTCCCCGAGCGACGTGATCGTCGTCGAGACCGCGGTATCGGCCAGCGACGGGTCTTCCAGGTCGACCCAAATCGTGAACCGGCTCGAGGGCGCCACGTCGTAGTCCTTGACGACGGTTCGACCGGTGGGCAGCAGGTAGGTGGCGCGCACGCGGGCCGCGCTGTCACTGGGATTGGCGATCAGCACGAAGAGGTCGAACAGCGGTCCGGTGGCGCCCTCGGCGAGGAACCAGGCCGGCGCGGGCGCCGTGACGCCCGCGCTGGCGTGCCCCGCCTCGAAGAGCCGGTTGCCGCTGATGTACATCGCGCGCTCGACGATGATCGGGACACCGTTGGTCACGCGCAGCACGGCCGAGACGTCGGTGGCGGCGAGCGCGGGCCCTTCATGATTCACCCAGAGACTGCGGCGGGCGTGCGGGGCCACGGTGTATGTGCGAACGACAGGCGACTGGCCGCTCGGGCGAAGGTAGGTCACCTCCACGACAGCCTCTCGCGTGGGATCGGGGTTCTGCAGGAGGTAGAAGAGGTCGAAGTCCGAGTGGGTCGCCCCCTCGGCGAGGTACCACGTGAGGGCAGGGGACACGACGGCCGCCTCCAGGTGGCTGCCGTAGCCGGTGGCATCCCACGACATCGTGCGATCGACCAGCACGGGCCCGGCGGAGTCGACCGTGGTCGAGACCGCGGTCGCCGCCAGGCCGGGCAGGCTTTCGGGGTCGACGGTCACGCGGCTCGCCGGCGGCAGGACCATCGGCGTCGTCACGATCCGGCCATCGTCGGTCTGGAAGCGCAGAACGACATGCTGGGCCGTGGCACTGGGGTTGGCCAGTGCCAACTCCAGATCGAAGAACGGTCCCGTCGCGCCCTCGGCGAGGTAGCGGGGGAGGTCACAGACATCGCCCGTGCCGTCGCCGTCGGCGTCGGCCTGCGCGATGGGGGTGGCCTCGCGGGGCCAGGCGGGCCCGTTGGCGGCCGAACGGCAGTTGTCACAGGCATCGCCGAGGCCGTCGCCGTCGGCGTCGGCCTGGTCGACGTTGGCGACCGCGATGCAGGAGTCGGCATTGTCGGTCACACCATCACCGTCGGTGTCGGCGCCGGAGTGCAGGGCGGCGGCGACCGACAGCGGCACCGTCTGGCCGACCAGCGAGGGCGACAGCGCGCGCAGTCGGAGGAAGTAGGCGGGCTCGTCAGGTCCCGGCGTCCACGGTGCCCCCGGGTCGAGGGCCGCAGTGCTCACATCGCCCCGCGCGGCGGCCTGCAGGGGCATCGCCCCCGCGCGGGCGGCGCGGAAGGCCGGCGCCACCTCGAAGCTCAGGGTCTGCCCGTCGGCTCCCCGCACGCCGCGGGCGACGAGGCGGCCGGTCTCGTCAACGATGTGCGCATCGACCTGGGCCGTGCCCGCCAGCCGCAGGGTGTAGCGCTGGCCAGCGGCGAACGGCTCGCCGCTGCCGGGGCAGTCGTCGTCCACGCACGGGAACACGGGGATGTCGATCGGGGTGTCGGGGAAGTTGGGTACGTCCAGCGCCCGCCAGCCGAGATCGCCGCCCAGCATCGCGGCCTCGCCGGCATCGCAACGGAGGCCAACGCCATTGCGGTCGATGTCGATCTGTTGCGGGTCGAAGACCAGTCCACAGAGGTCGTCTGCATCCGGCACGCCATCGTTGTCATCGTCGGCGTCACAGGCATCGCCCCACGCATCGCCGTCGGTGTTGGCCTGGTCCGCGTTGGCGAGGGCGAGGCAGTTGTCGCAGGCGTTGCCCACGCCGTCGCCGTCCAGGTCCTGCTGCCCCTCGTTGGCGACCAGGGGGCAGTTGTCGAGGCCGTCGATCCGGCCGTCGCTGTCGTCGTCGGCGTCGCACACGTCGCCCAGAAGGTCGTCGTCGTGGTCGGCCTGGTCCCAGTTCCAGACGTCGCGGCAGTTGTCCCGGCTGTCCACGGTACCGTCGCGATCGGAGTCATCGCAGATGTCGCCGCGGCCGTCGCCGTCGAAGTCGTTCTGGTTGTCGCCGGCCACGGTCGGACAGCGATCCAGCGAATCCTCGTAGGCGTCGTTGTCGTCGTTGCCGTCGCAGGCATCACCCTGCCCGTCGCCGTCGGTGTCCATCTGGTCGGGATTGGCGTCGAGGGGGCAGTTGTCCATCGCGTCGCCGAAGGTGTCGCCGTCGTCGTCGTCTTCGCGGTCGTCCGGCGTGCCATCGCAGTCGGTGTCAGGCGCGCCGATCCCCACCGACGCGAACGCGTTGGTGACCTGACACTGCGCGTGCGAGCCGGCGCCGTGGAGATCGCGAGCAGCCGATCTGGCGGCCGCGCGCAGATCCGAGAAGCGGGATCGCTCGGACAGATACTTGACCAGAACCCGGTACCAGATGTCGCCCATCGTCGCTCGCCCGAGGCCGGTGATGGTGAGGCCGTTGTGGGTACCGCCAGCGGCGACGAGATAGGCCACCTTGTTCGGGATGCTGCTGTTGGTGTGAACCCAGCCCTCGTCGTTGGAGTCGCCCGGCTCCTGTCCTGCCGCCAGCCTGCGGAACTGGTTCATGTGGTCCGGAAACGGGTTGCCATCACTGGCGGTGCAGTTGGGCGGGTTGCTGAGATCGCGCAACGTCCCGTTCGGGACCCCGCCGCCGCAGTTGTTGCCGTTGCCTGGCAACTCGTCGCCCTGCAGCCAGTCGTCGTTGTCGACGAGTGAGCCGAAAACGTCCGACATGTGCTCGTTGATCGCGCCCGGCGACCGGCGGTAGACGAGCCCGGCCGTGTCGTCGGTCACGCCGTGCGTGAACTCGTGCGCCATCGAATCGAGCGTCGGCCAGCCATCGGCGAACTGTGCGATGTCGCAGCCGGGGCCCGAGACCCAGGAGGCGTTGGCGCTGCCGCCCCACTCGTCGTTGCCCACGTTGAAGAAGATCTCGATCTGGCTGTCGTCGCCATCGTAGGAGCGCCGGCCGTGCTCGTCCCGGTAGTAGCGGTACACGGCCCGGATGCTCTCGTAGGCCAGCTCGCCATCCGCCCTCTCCGACACTCGATCCAGACGGCCCTCTTCGTCGGCGTACTCCACGCTGGGGTCGTCAGGCCAGTTGAAGCAGGTGCCCGAGGTCTGGCCGCGTGCGTTGAAGACCTCGAGATCGAGCGCCTGCCTCCGCCGCGTGGTGGCCTCGCGGACCGTGCCGTCGAGGGCGTCGACGACGACGTCGAAGGGCCCCCCGGGGGCGTCGACGACGAGGCGCCAGGCGAGGACCGGGATGTCTTCGGGTTCGATGATACCTGGGGGCGGCGGCGGTGACGGGGGCACCCAGGTCGCGTCGTGGTCGAGTATGGGCCAGTAGTAGACCAGGCCCGGCCTGCCGACCAGGGTCGACGGATCGGGCGTGCCTCCCCCGCCGACGTACAACCACGCCTGCCGGAACGCCGCCTGCACCGGCACCGTCGGCGTCGTTGCGACCGTCGTCTGATACCAGGGCGAGTGCGACGGGACCCAGCGGCCGTTGGAGCTGGTGAAGTCGTTCCCGCGGAAGTGCAGGGCGAGCGTTACGTCGTGCAGCGGGATGCCGTCGCGCACCTGCTGCAGGACGACGTGGGCGGAACCGTCGGGATCCATCTGCTGGCGCACGGGCCGGAACCGGTCGCCCAGGACGGCCCCGGGGCCCGGCGAGTCGCCGCCCACCTGGTAGAGGTCGCGATATGTGTCGAGGAAAGCCAGCGCGCGCGTCCACAGCGGCTCGCTCGCCGTGCCCACCGGCACGCGGCCTGCGACGTGCACGGGCAGCCCGTCCTCGAACTCGACCTCGAGAGGCTCGGTGGACGCGGCGCGCAGGCGGTTCAAGGCCGCCATCACCGGCGAGTCGGTCGGCCCGCCTCCCGTGTAGGTGAAGGCGTTTGCGCGCGTGACCGTCCCGGCCGGCGTCGTGACGGCGACGGCGACGGGGCCCGCCACGTGCACGGGCGTCGTCGCCACCAGCGAGGTCGGGCTCGACACCATGACGTCGGTCGCGGGAACGCCGCCGACCGTGACGGTCGTGTAGGTGAGCACGAAGTGGGTCCCGGTGAGCGTGATCACCGTGCCGCCGGTGGTTGGTCCCGTCGCCGGGGTGACGGCCGTGATGGTCGGCAGGGCGGGCGTGGCGGCAGATACCCCCGGCGAGAACTCCGAGGTGTCGGTCGGCGTCGTGCCATCGAGCAGCGTCGCCGTCGCGGTGACGATCGTCCCGGCGGCAATTGCCGGCAGGGTCACCGCCACCGGCGCGTGGCCGATGGCGTCGGTCGTCACGGTCGTCTCGCCGAGATAGGTCTGGCCTTCGGCGTGCCCCGAAGCATTGGGCGCCGCCGACCCGAAGAACTGCAGGCGGTGGCTGCCCACGGCGGCGACGCCGGCGAAGACGCCTTCGACCAGCGTCGTCGCGCCGGCCGTCACCCGGAGCAGCGTGGGGAAGTTCTGCCGGTTGTTCGGGCCGGCATCCATATCGTGGAAGTCGTTGTCGGTGACCCCGTCGCCACCCAGGTCTATGCCCAGAGGAGCGTTGTCCGACATGGCGTTGCGCAGGATGGCGTTGCGGGCGCCGCTCAGCACCACGACGCCGCCCCGCGGCGGCACGGTCCCGTTGCCGTTACGGCCGATGAGGTTGCCCAGCGAATTCCCGGTCGGCGTGTCGAAGAAGCTGCCGACGAGGTTGTCGCTGGACGCCTCCACCAGCACGCCCGCGCCGGGGTTGTCCATCAGGGTGTTGGCCTCGATCGTGTTGCCCGTGGTCTGCACCAGCGCGATCCCCACCTGGCAGCTGGCGACGCTGTTGCCCTGGCCGTAGCGCGCGGCGCCACTGAGGTAGTGGCCGCCGAGGGTGTGCCCGCCGCCGCCCTCCACGCGGATGCCGGTCTGGCAGGAGCCGATGGCCATGCCCGCGGTGTTGCGGCAGACGTAATTGTTGGCGACGGTGACGCCGGTGGCCTGGCGCAACTCGATGGCGCGCTGGCTGGCCACGACGATGTTCCGGCCGCCGGTCGTGGACGATCCGGGATTTCCGATGGTGCCGCCTGTGGCGCCGATGACGACGATCCCCGCGGTCGAGCCGCGGTTGACGAGGCCCGCATCGTCGGTGCCGATGTGGTTTCCCTGGATCAGGCCCAGTGAGCCAGTCGTCTCGATCTGCACATCGGCCTCGGTGTTGGCGGCGATCGTGTTGCCCGGCGAGGGCGAGACTCCGCCAATGGTGGCGACGCCGGCGGTGACCCGGATGCCGAAGCGGTTGCCCTCGGCCGTGCCCTCGGCGTTGAGCCCGATGCGGTTGCCGCGGATGATGGCGCCAGTGGTGGGGGCACCGTCCAGGCGCACGCCGTCCTGAAGGTTGCCGGCGATGAGGTTGCGCTCCTCGACCAGGTTGCCGCCGATGCGCGCTGTCGGGCAGCCGTCGATCAGGACGCCGGTGCCGTTGGCCGCCAGTGGCAGGCCGCCGTAGCCCGTGCCGAGCACGCTGCCGGTGAGCGCCACCACGCTGGCGCTGGCGGTGGCGACGATTCGGACAGCCGCCCCCGCGAAGCCGTCGATGACCAACCCCCGGACGATGGTGCCGGTGGCAGCTAGTACCAACCCGTCAGCGCCACCCCCGGCCGCGGCGCCCGAGAGGCGAATGCGGATCACCGCATCGAAGCCCGCGGTGAACGTGTTCATCGTGCTGCCGGCCTGCGAGTAGCCGTCGATGGTTGCCACGTCGGTGACCGCCGGCAACGGCGTCAGCGGGGCGATGGTAGCGACGCCGCCGGGGGCGAGGCTGATGGCGAAGACGATGGTGTCGCGTCCCGTGGTCGCGTTGGCGTTGAGGATGGCCTGCCGCAGCGAGCCCGCCCCGCCGTCGCTGGTATTAGTGACCGTGTAGATGGCGGCGTCCGCAGAAGCCAGCGGGCACAGGACGGCGAAGGCCGACAGGATGGCGCGCAGCACGGCGCCGGGTCGCGGATGTGAGGGCACGGATCGTCCTCCTGCAGGTGGCCTCGTGTCCAGCGCGGCGGTTCGTGGCGCCGGCGATCCGGCCGCCGGCAGGTTGCAATTGGCGCTGTCATCCGGATCACGGACGTGTGGCAGGTGACGGAAGAGACGCCGGCAGCGGCTGGGGGCCTTCCTCGACCGCGGCATCTCGCTGCGGTGCGGTGGCCGAGGCCATCACCCGCGCGGGCCGGGCAGGCGTGGTCTCATCCGCGCCGCTGGGATACTGACGGATACTCCGTACCGCAGTGTCGCGCCGGGGCGTGCCTGGCGTCACGCGTGACTCACGGAACTCCAATCGCGACGAAGCTGGCCCACAGCGCCGGATGTTCGGGCAGCGGCACGGGCCCGCGTCGGCCCTCGACGATCACGCGTCCGGCCCGCAGGTCGCGGAGCAGTTCGAGCTGCGACGTCCTCAACGCGTCGGCGACCGGCGTGCCGCCGCCGGCCAGGGCATGGAAACGCGGCATCAGGTGCGCGGCCGGCTCGTCCGCGACGTCCCACAGGGTAGCGACCAACGAGCGTGCGCCCGCAGCGAAGAACGCGCGCGCCAGGCCCAGGAGTCCATCTCCGCTCGAGCGCCCCAGGCCGCTGCGGCACGCGCTGAGCACCACCAGCCGCGCCCGCAGATCCAGGTCGTACACCTCGCGCGCCGTCAGGCGCCCGTCGTCAGCCGTGGGGCCTCCGCCTGCATGTGCCTCGAAGGCGAGAAACGAGTCGAGCGGCGCCTCGTCGTTCATCACGCCGTGCGTCGCGAGGTGCAGCACGTCTGCGCGCGCGGCTTCGTCGCGGAACCTCGACTCGGAGGCGACCATCCGCGTGACACGCGCCGTCGGAGTGCCCCGCAATTGCGACGCCAGGCGTGAGAGCTCGCGCCGCGTGCCTGGCAGGGACGTCAGCACCCGCGCCTGCTCGACCGCCGGCAGTCGTGCGGGCGCGCCCGCGAGCAGGTAGTCCGTGACGGGCGAAGGGGGCGGCGCCTCCATCGCGCTCGCCAGCATCCACCCGGCGAGCGAGTACGACACGGTGTAGTCCTCGATCAGGTAGCGTCCGTGTTCGTCCTGCAGGGCCGCGAAGGACAGGGCCGAGAGCGGGCCATGCGGGACGACGATCAGGCGCTGTACACGCGTCGTCGACAGCATGTGGCGAACCGGCGCGATCAGCAGGCGGTGGAGCTCGCGCGTGGCCGGTGGTCGCGCCCCGCGCCGTCCGCGCGAAGGGGCGTCGCGGGCGGCGTCTCGCGTCTGCCAGACCCGCCTGACGAGCGCGGCCATGGCCGTCTTGCCGATCTCGGCTCGCGCCGAAACGACCTCGCCCGCCGGCGTGATCACCCAGATCCAGGTCACCGTCTCGCCGACCCAGTAGGTGAGGACGGCGGCCTGCCAGAACGCCGCCGCCCGGGAGAAGTCGCCGAACGTGCCGGGCGGGGCGAGCGCGTGGCTCGGCAGGTCGTCGGCGAGCGCAGGCGGCCGCGGCTGTGGCGGCTGCGTATCGCGTGTGTTCGCGGCGCGGCGGGTCGTGACCGGCCTCCTGGCGGCGGGCCCGTCCGACGCCGAGGCCGGCATCGCGGCTGGCGTGGGCGGCAACGGCTCGGGCTGCCGCTGGACCCGACGCGCCATGAGGAGGTCGCCGATGGCCCTGGCGCGGGCCTGCTCGGTGACGTCGATGGCCTCCGCATGTCGTTCCAGGGCCTCGAGGGTCTCGATCGCCAGTCCGAAGACCACCGTGAACCGGTCCATGAAGCCGCGCTTCATGTAGTCGTGCGGGACGAGGCGTTGCCGGAACTGCTCGACGAGATCGAGCGCATCGCGCGCATCGGCCAGCGCCTGTTCGTATCGCGCGAGCGCCAGATGCACCTGCGCCCTCGTCTGCAGCCCATGGAACAGCCGTTCGACATCATCGGCCCGGCGCGAGAGTTCGACTGCACGCGTCGCCGGCTCGATGGCCCCCGCGGCGTCGCCCGCGGCCAGCCGGGCCCGCGCGAGCGTGTTCTGCGTCCACTCGCTACCGCGGCCCCAGTCGGTGGCCGCGACGCGGTCGAGGATCTCGAAGGCCGCGGAGAGACTACCGCTGTCCACGAGGTAGTCGGCCAGGTGGACCTCTGCGAAGTATTGCTCGGTGACCAGCGATGTCCGCCGCATCAGATCGAGCGACAGGGTCAGGTACTCACGGCGCTCGTCCTGGCGGCCGAGGTACTCGTAGGCGATGGCGAGGGCGCGCGCGGCCTGTGCCTGGGCGAACGGGTCGCCGGCGTCCCGGCTGATCTCGAAGGCGCGTTCATAGGCGGCAATCGCTGCCTCGAACTGTGCGTGCGCCCGATAGAGACGACCCAGGCTGGTGTAGGCGTGCGCGAGCCCCTTCCTCGTCCCACTGCCGGCCTCGCCGAGCACCGCGATGCTGTGGACCACGTCGTCGTAGGCGGCACGGTAGTCGCCGCGCGCGAACGCGAGATCCGATCGGGCCGCCAGCAGTTGGCCTTCGAGCGGCCGGCTGCCGGCCTCCTGCGCGAGCGGCAGTCCGCGATCGAGCAGTCGCCGTCGCTCATCCGCATCTGCCGCGACGAAGGCGAGGTTGTACAGAACCGATGCCTGCTGGGCGCGATCGTCCACGGTCGCGTAGTCGTCGAGGGCGGCCTGCCAGGCTTCGCGTGCCTCGTCACGGCGGCCAAGCCAGTAGAGCGCCGTGCCCAGGCTCTGCGCGCTGGCCCCGGCATGGCGGCGGTCGCCCACCTGGACGAACAACTCCCGCGCGAGACGCTGCTCCCGGACCGCGAGGTCCTGTTGGCCCTGCGCCGCGGCCACCAGGCCGAGGCCGCGATGACACCCCGCCGCCAGTCGCGTGTCGCCGGTCGCGTCGGCAACCCGCAGGGCCTGCTCGAAGTGCCGCTTCGCATCGTCGTGGTCGTTGGCGGCGAGCAGGCGCAGCGCCGCGGAGAAGGCCGCATGGCCCGGCCCTGGACTCGTGGCCTGTTGGTCCCGGGTTGCCGCGGGATGCGCGGGGGCACCGCGGCCCTCTGGCTGAGCGCCCGCGACGGGCGGAAGCCACGGCGATCCGAGGGCCAGCGCGCACACCAGCCAGCGAGCCGCGCCCCGATGGCCCAGCACCGTTACTGCCCCTCGAGTTCGCCCAGTGCCACGCACGCCATCGCGGCGCGCGCCCACCGGCTGGCGCACATGGCGTCGAGCAGCACGCGCGCCTCCCCGTCGCGTCCTGCGCCGTGCAGCGCCACCGCGAGGTGCCAGCTCGCATCGTCTCGAGCAGCGCCACCCAGCGCATCGCGGGCTCGTGTCAACGGCGCGATCGCGTCAGCGGGATGCCCGAGCAGCAGGCGCGAGATGCCGAGCAACAGCCACGCATCGCCGAGCGCGGGCGTGCTGGTGGTGACGGCGACCAGGCGGCGCTCGGCGTCGGTGAACTCGCCGCGGTCGAAGGCCCGGCACGCGGCGTCGAAGGCCGGCCATCGCGGGATGCCGAGTGCGTCGCCCCGCCACGACAGGGAGGCGAGTCCCATGCCGCCCGTCTCCAGCCGCTCAGCCAGAAGCATCGTGGGGGGCCGCAGGATCACGCGTGCGGCGGGCCGCGCCGGCGGGCCCGGCGGCTGCGGTGTGGCGATGCGCCAGCGACCGGGGGGGAGCACGACCAACGCGACGATCGCCGCAGCAGACAGGGCGGCGAGCGCCCCCCAGCGCCAGGCCTGGCCGACGGGCAGTGGACCGCCGTGCGTGCCGGCGTTGGTCGTGGCGGCCGCGATCCGGGCGTCGAGACGGCGTCGCTCCGCCTCGTCCGGCGCGTCCGCCATCCCTTCCATGGCGACCTCGACCAGGACCTGGCACATGGGGCACGCTGCGGCGTGGGCGAGCACCGAGCGCGTCTGGGCTTCGTCCAGGTGGCCGCCGTGGGCGTCCTGCAGGTGCTGGGGCAACGGACAGGGTCCCAGACGCCGCGCGACTGCCGCCATCTGCGCCTGGACCGCGTCGAACACAGCCGCCTCGTCGACCTCGATGTCGCGCGGGCGATCGAAGGTGGTCATGCCGGCACCCCCAGAGCTTTCCGGACCAGTTCACGGGCGTACTGCAGCAGCCCCTTCACCTGCGTCTCGGTCAGCCCGAGACGCGCCGCGATCTCGCTTCGCTCCATGCCGTGGACGTATCGCAGGACCAGGCACGCACGGTGCACGGGTTTGAGGCCGTTGACGCGGTCCAGCCAGAGCTCTGGCGCCGCAGACGGGTGGACAGCCTCCATCGCGGGCGCCGCCGCTTCGTGGCGCTGTTCCACCTCACGGTGACGCCAGTGGTCGATGGCCCGGCGCTTGGCGAAGGTGATGAGCCACCCGGGCAGCATGGCCGGCGTCACTTCGGCGCGCCGCTCGAAGAGCGCAAGGAACGCGTCGCCCGCAATCTCCTCGGCGACGGCGTGGCGACCGGTGACACGCACCGCGTGCCGGAACACCAGGTCCCGGTACAACCGATACACCCGTTCGAACTCCTCCACCTGGATCACAAGGCCACGGAGCCCTTCGTCCCGGACCGACCGAACCTCGTGGTCCGCGTGGAGAACGTGCCGGCCTGCCGGGTTGCGCGATCGACGTACGGCCGCGATGCGGTGCGAGGATTCGTCACGACGGTGTCGCCTCGCGCCATCTCATGCCTGTGGCGCCCTCACCAGGCCGGCGCCGACGTCGGTGGGATCGAAGCCCGGCGCGAGGCCCGCGAACGTTGCCGATGCCATCAGCCGCGAGGTAAGCTGCAGTCCCGTCAGCGGCCCCATCGTCATGATGTTCTCGGCCCACAGGGCGGCCGCGCCCGCTACGTGCGGCGTGGCCATGCTGGTCCCGCTGATCGTGCGCGTGCCGCCGTTCTTCCACGCCGAGAACACCCCGACGCCGGGACCTGACAGGTTCGCGCCCGTGTTCGAGAAGTCGGCCACCTTCAGCCCCTGAGGCGTCTGGCCCAGCGCCGCCACCGAGATGACGCCCTCGGCCACGGCGGGTGGGCTCACCGCGATCTCGAAGTCCGGGTTCACGTCGCGCTGGCTCTCGTTGCCGGCGGCGGCGACGGTCACCGTGGCCTGCTGGAACCCGCCGAGCGCGCGCACGAGCGACGCCAGCCGTTCGAACAACTGCACGTTGGCGCGGTAGCCCTCGAGCGCGAGCGAGGTCGCCAGCTCGGGCGGGTAACCCTCGCCCTGCAACTGCGCGACGAGCCCCGGGAAGTCCATGCCGAGCGACATCGAGATCACGTGGGCGCCCTTGTCCGCCGCCCACTGAATCGCGCGCACGATGCTCTCGCTCGACCCGCCCTGCGTGCCGATCACCTTGCCGACGAGCGCCCTGGTCACGCCCGGTGCCACGCCAATGCGCGTGCCGCTCAGTGGGCGGCCGAAGATCGTGCCCGCGCAATGCGTGCCGTGGCCGTGCTGATCGCCGTTGCCCTCGCCGGTGAAATCCTCCTGCACCAGCGTCACGCCGGTGAACGCCGGGTGCGTGGCGTCGATGCCCGTGTCGAGCACCGCCACCACGACGCCGCTGCCGGTGAAGGGGGACGTGTCGGCGCCCACCGCCGTCACGCCCCACGTCGCGCCCGGCGCCGCCGGCTGGGCCGGCGCGTCGAGAGGCTCAATCAGCTTCATCGGGATCACCGGCGCCACGGCCACCACGTCGGCGCCGCGCGCCAGCGACCGCACCCCCCGGCGATCCACGTCCTCGACGTCTACCGTCACGTCGGCGACCGTCGGATCGACGCCACGCGTGCCCGCCATCGGGCCCAGGAACACGTCACCGGTCGAGGCACGCCGGCTCCGCAGCACCACATGTCGCTGTCCCATGGCTCCTCCTCGTGTGCCCCGACGATCGGGGTGGCGTTGCCCGGTTCCAACCGGCGTCGCACGTCGTCTGCGGCCAGTGTCGCGCCGTTCGCTGCGCACGGCCGTCGGTCAACCCGCGCGAGCCGGCTGCCGACGGCGGTGCCAGGCGCGAAGAAGTCGAACGTGCAGCCCGCCGTCATGTCGGTGGGCCGGCCCCGGCCGGGGTTGCCGGGATCTGCCTCCCACTGCGTCACGCGCACCCGCAGCGACGGGGCGCCGTGCAGCGCCACGTGCAGGTCGCGGTGCGGCAACAGGACGATGTCGGGGACTGCCATCCTTGGCTCGTTCGCCCGAGTTGCAGGTCACCCCCGGGACGGCAGGCCGCTGGCCGGCAACTGGTGACCAACGGTCGGCGGCCGACAAGCCGTCCTGCGTCGCAAACTGAACGCCGACACGGCCGCGAGCCGCGACGCACCCAGATGCCGCACGCCAGGGCTCCCGTCCACCACCGAACCGACTCTGCTGTGAAAGAGTGGTTATCCTACGCCCAATGGTGACTCGAGGTCAACAGCACTGCGCCCACTGCGCCCACGGCGATGCTGCGACGCACCCCGCGGCCCTCGTGCAAGCCGTACCGGGTGGTTCCGGCCCTGCGGCTGGCGGTCCTGTCGGCACGACTGTGAACAAGATCGCGAGTGCGCTCGTCATGGAATCCCGGGACCTGGCAGGCCGACATCACCGTGAATCGTGCCTCGCGTCAGTGACTCCACGGCACTTGACGCTCATGGCGGCCGCGGCGCCGCAGGCACACGCATCTGATTTCAGACGAGGGACGAGGTATGCGCAAGACGATGACATACAGCGCGGTAGCGATCGGCGTGATCGGATTGGCGGCAGCCAGCCTTGCGGCCTGGGTGCACGCCAGCGGGTTGCCCCGATACCCTGTCGAGCCCGTCGAGGTCCGGCTGGAGGCGACGCCGGCCCGCGTGGCGCGCGGCCGTGACCTGGTGTCGATGTTGTGCGTCAGTTGCCACATGAACCCGACTACCCGGACGTTGTCCGGCAAGCGGTTGCTCGACAACCCGCCTGAGTTCGGTGTCGTGTACGCGGCGAACATCACGCGTCACGTCGATCGCGGCATCGGTCGGTGGACCGACGGCGATCTGCTGCGCCTGCTCCGCACCGGCGTGCGACCCGACGGGCGCTACACGCCGCCCTACATGCCGAAGTTGCCACGCGCCGCCGACGAAGATCTGGCGGCTGTCGTGGTCTTCCTGCGATCTGACGATCCGCTGGTGGCGCCCACCGACGTGGTCACGCCGACCTCACAGGAAAGCTTCCTCACGAAGGTCCTCGCGCGCACGGCCTGGGCTGCCCTGCCCTACCCGAGGGTTCCCATCCTGGCACCCGGCGCGTCGGATGCCGTGGCGCGTGGCCGCTACCTGGCCAACGATCTCCTCGACTGCTACGGCTGTCACTCGGCTGACTTCAAGACCGTGGACCCGCTCCAGCCAGATCGCTCTGCCGGTTTCTATCAGGGCGGCAATCGCCTGCTCGACGCCGAAGGCCATGAGATCCACTCCGCCAACCTCACGCCAGATCGGGAGACTGGCATCGGGGCCTGGAGCGACGGGGACTTCGTGCGGGCCCTGACCGGGGGGCTGCGGCCGGATGGCTCGACGATCCGCTATCCGATGCTGCCGTACGCGGCGCTGTCGGACGAGGATGCGCGGGCCATCCACGCGTATCTCCGCACGCTCGCGCCAGTGGCGAAGGCGAGGCCGGCGGCGCCGGCTCCGGCGGCCGCGCAGGCGGCATCAGAGGGTGAGCGCATCTACCTGGCTCGCGGATGCGTGGCGTGTCACGGCCGTCAGGGCAACGGGGTGTACGACCTGCGCCGTGCTGTCGTGAAATACCCGACCGACGAGGCGCTGGCGGCCTTCATCCGCGCTCCCCGCCAGGCGGTGCCGGACATCGCGATGCCGGCGTTCGGCGGCTTGATCTCCGACGACGAAATGGTGCATCTCGTGGCCCACGTCAGGCGGTTGCAGCTCCCGCAAGAGGCCATGCACTGACGTGGCGCCGAACCAGCCGGGTGTGGCGGGCCGCCGGGCAAGTGCAGACCCGTCCGACCCGGCTCGTGCGGTACGCGCCGTCGCAGTTGCGCGACGCCGCGCGCGTCGACGGGGGCCTCAGGCGGTGTGCACGTTCGCACCGAGGGCGCGCAGTCGGCCGACCAGCTGCGCGTAGCCGCGCTCGATGGTTTCGAGCGGCTCGATGCGGCTCTCGCCCTCGGCCACCAGCGCCGCGGCCACCAGGGCCATGCCGGAGCGGATGTCGCGGCTGTCGAGCGGCTTGCCCCGCAGCGCCCGCGGTCCGGTCACGATCAGCCGGTGCGAATCGCAGAGGAACAGGTCGGCGTTCATGCCGCTCATCTGCTCCAGGGCGAAGAGCCGCAGCTCGTACATCCAGTCGTGCACGAGCGTTCGCCCATCGGCCTGCGTGGCCAGCACGGTCACCAGGCTGACGAGATCGCTGGGGAAGCCCGGCCACAGCCCCGTGGTGATCGAGCGAACGGCGGTCAGCCGCGACGGCCGCACGGTGAGCTGCGTGCCGGCCACGTCCAGGTCCACGCCCATTCGCCGCAGCACCGCGACAATCGGTTCGAGGTCGACGGGGCGCGCGCCGCCCACGACGATTTCGCTGCCGGTGATCGCGCCGAGCACCGCCCAGCTGCCCGCCTCGATGTAGTCGCCGTCGAGCCGGTGCGTTGCCCCCCGCAGCCTGGCGCCGCCGTGCGCGCGCAGCGTGGACGTGCCCGCGCCCTCCACGGGCGCGCCAAGCGCCGTGAGGAAGCGGCAGAGCTCCGCGACGTGCGGTTCGCACGCCGCGTGGCGGATCTCGCTGACGCCGGGCGCCGCCGCCGCGGCCAGCAGCGCGGTCTCGGTCCCCGTGACCGAGGCTTCCTCGAGGTACATCGACGCCGGCCGCAGGCCTTCGGGCGCCTCGAGCACGTAGCCGGTGTCGGCGCGGCGGCCGCGGACGCCGAGGGCCTCGAGCGCCTGCAGGTGCGTCGCGATGGTGCGGCGCGTGGGGAAGTCGCCCCCCGGGGGCGCCAGTTCGACCCGGCCCGTGCGTGCCAGCAGCGGGCCCATGAGGAGGACTGAGCCGCGCAGGCGGCCCACGAGGACCGGATCCGGCACGCTGCTGCTCACCTCGGCGCAGCGGATCCGCAGCCGCGGCCCGCCGGGGTCCTCGACGTCGGCGCCGAGCTGCCGCAGCAGCTGCAGCATCACCTCCACGTCACGGATGCGGGGCAGGTTGTCGATCTCGCACCAGTCGGCGGTGAGCAGGCAGGCGGCGAGGATGGGCAGCGCGGCGTTCTTGTTGCCGCCGACGTCGACGCGCCCCGCCAGCTTCGCGCGTCCCTGGACGATCAATGTGGACATGGGAGCCGCCGATCTCCGCGCTCAGTGCTCGCCCATCACGACGATTTCGCGCCGCAGCGTCACGCCGAACCGCTCGTGGACGGTGCGCTCGACGAGGGCGACCAGATCCAGGATGTCGGCGGCCGAGGCGCCGCCGGTGTTCACCAGGAAGTTCGCGTGGATCTCCGAGACCATGGCGCCGCCGACGCGCGCGCCCTTCAGCCCTGCGCGGTCGATGAGCGCCCCGGCCGACCACGGGACATCCGGTGGCACGCGGTCACGCGTGGGATCCGGGTTCTGGAAGATGCACCCGGCGCTGGGGAGGTGCAGCGGCTGCGTGCGCTTGCGAAATGCGAGCGAGGCGCGCGCCGTCTCGCGGAGTTCGACCGGGTTCCCTACGCCGGCGCGGAACGTGGCCGAGAGCAGCACCTCCGCGGTCCGCTGCAGCCGGCTGCGGTCGTAGGCGAACTCCATCGCTGCGGCCGGCACGTGCACGACCCGCCCATCCGGCGAGAGCAGGCACACCGATCGGACGAGATCGCCGATGGCCGCGCCGCGAAAATGCGCGTTGCCGTGGATGGCCCCGCCGACGGTGCCCGGCGTCCCGGCCCAGCGCTCGAGGCCGGCCACGCCGTGCGCCAGCGTCCACCGCACCAGGCCGTTGATCGTCACGCCCGCATCGGCGCGCACCGCTCCGGGGTCGTCCAGAGCGATCTCGCCGCCGCGCACCCGGATGACCAGCCCGCGGATGCCGCCGTCGCGAACCAGCACGTTCGACCCGCCGCCCAGCAGCGTCACCGGCACGTCGTGGGCACGGGCCAGGCCGATGGCATCCACGACGTCGGCCGTCGCGCCGATCTCGAGGAACCAGTCGGCCGGGCCGCCCACGCGGAACGTGGTGAGGGTGGAGAGGGGCACGTTGCGTCCCACCCGTGCCCCGAACCGCCCCGTCAACTCTGCTTCGAACGACACGCGGTCCAGCGTACATCGAACCGCGACCGCCGACGAGGTCAGCGGTCTGGCAGCGTGTGCCGGACGAGGGCGTCGAACTCGCCAACCCGTTCGGGCTCCTCGAGAGCTGCGGCGAAGGTCGCGACCAGGCCCCGTACCCGTTCGAGGTTCACCTGGTCTGCATGCATGCGGAGCAACCTCGTGATGTCGTCCCGATCCCGGTCACGCCACGCGACAGCCTTCAGGACGATCAGATCCTCGCCGGCTGCCCAATGGCATCCAGCGCCGAGGCCAGCGCCTTCAGCGCATCGAGCAGGGCATCGCCGGCTTCCATCACCGGAGGACGAGCGTCGTTCGCAGTCGAGCGAACCGCCGCCACATGGCGAGATCTTCGAGGTCCGAGCCGGGATCGGAGGCGCGAGGCCAGCCATGCAGGCGGCCGTCCAAAGCAATCAGCACCAGGGCCGCGGCGATCGCCTGCTCCGGGCCGTCCCACGCGTCGGCCAGATGCGCCTGCTCGAAGCGATTGACCGCGCGCCGGCTCTCGATCCAGCGTCGAAGATCAGCCTGATGCACCTGTCGATTGTACTACCCGCGGAGATGCCTCGCGCCAGCCGCCGATCCCCGGCGACGACTCGACAATCCGCCGCAGGATGCCACCCTGCTCAGGGCCGTCGGAGGCCGGCGCCGGGGCCGCCCACGCCGTGCGTGCCTTCACGCGCGCCCGTGGCGAAGACGCGGCCGGGCCATCTCCGATCCCCCACCGGCTCTCCGGCCCAATCACCGGCTACAATGCCGCGTCGCCCCCCGGCGGAGATCCGCCACGACGGAGTGCCGCATGGATCACAAGGCCACGGAGCCCTTCGTTGCCGCCCACGTCGAGATGCGCGAGGCGACGCCGCGCGCGCTCACCCTGGGCGTGCTGATGGCCGTCTTCATGGGCGCGGCCAATGCCTATCTCGGCCTGAAGGCCGGCATGACGATTGCCGCCACCTACACGACGGCGGTGCTGGGCATGGCAATCATCAAGAGCCTGGGCGGCACCATCCTCGAGGAGAACTGCGCGCGCACGGTCGGCTCGATCGGCGGCAACGTGGCGGCAGGCGCGATCTTCACCCTGCCGGCCTTCTTCATCGCCGGCATCTGGCACCCGTTCTTCTCGTCGTCGCACTACGCGGTGTCGACGATCATCCTCGTGGCCGGCGGCATCCTCGGCATCCTGTTCGTCACCATCACGCGACGCGTGCTGGTCGGCAACGCGGAGCTGCCGTTCCCCGAGTCGATTGCGGCCGCCGAGATCCACAAGGCCGGCCAGAAGGGGCAGGGCGGATCGCGCCACCTGCTGGGCGGCATGGGGCTGGGCGCGGTCTTCGCGCTGCTCACCGAGGTGAAGGCGCTGGCCGCCAAGTGGCAGGCGACGCTGGCGGTCGGCCGCGGCGCGCTGGTGGTGCGCGGCCCCGAGGCGAGCCCGGCCTTCCTCGGCGTGGGCTTCATCATCGGACCGAAGCTGGCCGGCATCAACTTCAGCGGCGGCATCCTCGCCTGGGGGCTGCTGGCGCCGGCCATCGCCTTCTTCCTCCACGCGCACGACCCGGCGGCCGTGGCCGACTGGGGCGCCGAGATCGTGCGCGTCTGGCGCGACTACGTGCGGCTGATCGCCATCGGCGGCATGCTGGTCGGCGCCTTCTACACGCTCTGGAAGATGCGCGCGAGCCTGCTCGAGGGGATCTCGCAGTCGCTCGCCAACCTGCGCCCGCGGCGCGGCGAGGCCGGCGCGGCCACCGCCCGCACCGACCGCGACCTGCCGATCCAGTGGGCAATGACCGGCATCGCCGCGGTGCTGGCGGTCATGGTCTTCGTCTTCCACTGGTTCTCCGGCAGCGCGACCGCCGCCATCGTCGCGGCCCTGGTGATGCTGGTGCTCGGCTTCATCTTCGCGGCGGTCTCCGGCTATCTCGTCGGCATCATCGGCGTCTCGAGCAACCCGACGAGCGGCCTCACCGTCACGGTGCTGATCAGCGTGGCGTTCCTCATGGTGCTGCTCGGCCTCGAGGGCGCTACGGGCATCGCGGCGGTGCTCGGCGTGGCGGCATTCACCTGCGTCACGGTGTCGGTGGCCGGCGAGATGATGCAGGACCTGAAGGCAGGCCACATCCTCGGCTGCACGCCGTGGCGCATGCAGGCGGGCGACATGCTCGGCGTCACCGCGGCCGCGCTGGCGATGTTCCTGGTGCTGTCGGTGCTGCACCTCGGCGACATCAAGGCCGCCGTGGCCTCCCGGCTGGGCGAGATGGAGCGCGGCGGCGTGGCCAGCGTCGACTACGCCGGCGCCGGCGCGGCGCTCGAGAAGCGCGCCTACACGATCGCCGAGGTGCGCACGCTCGCGCCGGAGCTGCAGAACGAGGTGCTCGGCACCAACGCCGGCTTCGGCGGCGCCAGGATCCCCGCCCCGCAGGCGAGCCTCATGGCTGTGGTCTCGCGCAGCATCATCGAGCGCCGGACCGACTGGATCCTCATCCTGGCCGGCGTGTTCATGGGGCTCTCGCTCATCCTGATGCAGGTGAAGAGCCCGATGCTGGTCTCCGTCGGCATGTACCTTCCGATCGAGACCTCGTTCGCGATCTTCGCGGGAGGGATGTTCAAGGGGCTGCTCGAGCGGACGGCGGAGCGCCGGAAGTGGGAGAAGCCGTCGCGCGAGCACGCCGAGAACACGGGGACGCTGATCGCCTCGGGCCTGATCGCCGGCGAGGCGATCGTCGGCATCCTGTTCGCCGCGCTCGCCTTCGCCGACGTCGGCCTGCCGCAGGCCTTCGCCAGCCCGAGCTACCTGGCGAGCATCGCGTGCCTTGCGGCCGTCGGCGCCATCCTCGTCGCCGTGCCGGGACGGGCGGTGCGGCAGGCAGAGTAGAGAAGCCGGCCCCGCCGGCACACGATCGCGCGCGTTCGCCCCGGGCGGCGCCGCGCGTGCCGTCGGGGCGCGATCACGATACTCGGGGCTACTCGGCGCGCGCCTGGGCGAGGCCCTGCCGCGCGGACTCCGACATCGGATCGAGCGTGAGCGCCTCGGCGAAGTGCCGGGTGGCGGCCCCGCGATTGCCCTCCGCGAGCTCGAGCCGGCCGAGGTTCACGTAGGTGGCCAGGTCGCGCGGGGATCGCGCGAGCGCATCGAGGAACGCGCGTCGCGCCAGCTCCGTCCGGCCGAGGCTCGCGCGGCACGCGCCCAGCAGGGTGTGGGCCGGCGCGTAGCCGGGCTCCGCGGCCAGCACGCGCTCGGCCAGCGCCGACGCCGCGTCGAAGCGGCCCCGCAGGAATTCCGCCGCCGCGGCGAAGTAGATCGTGCGAGGCGCGTCGGGCCGCAGTTGCCGGAGCCGACCGGCCGCCAGATCCAGCCGCGGCAGATCGCCCGCGTCCGCGAAGATGGAGGCGGCCTGCTCCACGAGCTTCGCCTCGTCGACTGCACCCGCGACGCCGGGATCCAGCACGGCAACCGCCTCTTCGATCAGGCCCGCAGACGCCAGCAGACGCGACGCGGCCACCCTGGGCGCCGCGCGGTCCGGGTGGTGGGCGATCAACGTCTTCAGCCGATCGACGGCCTCCGCTTCCCTCGAGGTGACGCCGGCTGCGACCACGAGTCCGTCCAGCGTCGCTTCATCCCGCGGATCGAGGTCGAGCGCCCGCATGAAGTCGCGAAGCGCGCCCTCGTAGTCGCCCGTCTCGAGCAGCATCCGCGCGCGCGATTGCCAGTCGGTGCCAGTGGCCCGCGTCAGCGCCAGCCGGATCGCGGGCGGCCCGCCGCCGGGCGGGAGCAGCTCGCGAATGCCGGGCCCGTCGCCGCGGCCCAGGCCGGCGTTGATGGCCGCCGGGCCGGTGAACTCCAGCGACAGACGATCGTCGGTCTGGAGCGGGGCAGAGCCCGCGAGCCGGCGCAGTTCGGCGGGCCCGCCGGCGTACTGGGACAGCAGCGCGAAGGGCTGCTCCACCGAGACCTCGGCCAGATCGTCCGCAACGCCGGGCCGCCGCCACGTCGTCCCGATCCCGTCAAGACGCGAGTCCAGCGGCGCATCGGATGCAATCAGCAGCAGGTCCGAGTCACCCACCAGCCACAGCGTGCCGCTGGGGAAGACCGACTGGAACGTCGCCGCGATCGAACGAAGATCCGCGTCGCTGATGTCGTAGGTGTGCGCCCACTGGCAGATGACACCGCCGGGCGCCAGGCGGCCGCGCGCCGCCTCGAAGAACTCCCGCGTGAACAGCGCGGCCACGCCGGCCATCCAGGGATTGGACGGCTCCGAGACGATGACGTCGTACTGGCGGCGGGACAGGAGCAGGTGCATGCGGCCGTCGCCGGTGATCAGGCGCGTGCGCGGATCCATCAGGACGCCGCGGTTCTGCGCGTGAAACAGTGCCGACGCCTCCACGACCTCCGGCGAGATCTCGAGCACGTCCAGCCGGTCGAGGCCGTGCGTCAGGGCCGAGGCGGCCGTCACCCCGCTGCCCAGCCCGATCACGAGCGCGCTTCGCGGATTCGGATGGAGCAGCAGCGGCAGGTGCGCCAGCAGCTTCTGCGTGAGCATGTCGCCCCAGCTCGAGGCGTCCACCTTCCCGTCGATCGACAGCGACAGGGTGCCGGTCAACTCCTTCACCGAGACCGTGGCCGCGGCGCCGTCGCGGTAGTAGAGCAGATCACCGGCCGTCAGCAGGAGGCGGCGGTCGATGCCGGCAGGCATCTCGCGGCCGTACTTGTACAGCCCGCTCGCGAGCAGGCTGCGATCCCACGGCGCCGGCCGGAGCGCCGGCACCGACGCGAGGGCAACGGCGGCGACCAGCGTCGCGCGCCATCGAAACGAGATTCCGGGGCGTGCCGCCAGCGGAACGAGGGCTGCGAGCAGGAGGAGGCCGCTCACCAGCCGAAGGGTTGGATGCAGCGAGAGGGTCGGGACGAGCACGAAGCCGGCCGCCAGCGATCCGCCGAGCGCCGCGATGGTGTTGACGCCGTAGGCCATCGCCACGCGGCGTGTCGTGCCAGGGCCGCCGCCCACGAGCTCCAGCGCCAGCGAGAAGCCGGCGCCGAGCGCCAGGGCGGCCGGGACCATCAGCAGCGCGACGAGGATCGTGTTGAGCGCGACGGCGCCGCCCGGAAACGAGGTCGCCCGCGGCGCCGCCTCCATCAGCCACACCGGCACGTCGCGACCGATGACCATCGTCGACCAACTGGTGGCAACGGATGCGACGACCAACGAGATCGACAGCCACAGCGCGGGGCGGTCGGTGCGGCCGGCCAGCCAGGCGCCGGCTGCGGCCCCCAGGGCGCTGCCCGCGATGACGGTGACCAGCGCCGACGCAAACGCGTAGGTGGTGGGTCCGGTCAGCAGTGAGAGCAGGCGAACCCACGCGATCTCGAACGCCAGCGAGGCAAAGCCCGAAATGGCCAGGGCGATCGAGGCGAGCGCCGGCCCGCCGGCCACGGCTGGCCGCGCCGCCGGTGCGGCGGTGGCATGCGATCGTGATCTCGTGCGCGACCGGCCGGCATCCGGCAGCGGTCCGGTCGTCATCGGATCCGGATCGCCGGCTCCGCGCGCGAGCCACAGCGCGGCGGCAGCGGCCGATGCGCTGGCGCAGGCGGCCATCGACGTCGCGTGCGACAGCCCGACGGATGGTAGCAGCACGAAGCCACCGGCGAGGGCGCCCACCGCCGCGCCGATCGTGTTGGCCGCGTAGACGGCGCCGCCTCCGCGTCCGGGATGGACGCCGTCGCCCGCGAACGCGCGGACGGCCACCGGATAGCTGGCCCCGAGCGCGAGCGCGGGCGCGAGAACGGCCGCGAAGCAGACGCCGGCCCGTGCCAGCGAGAACCCGATGCCGGCTGCGCCATCCTGGTACGCGAACGCGAGCCATGGGATCGAGAAGCCGACGCCGTGCGGCAGCGCCAGCGCGAACAGGATCACGGTGGCCTCGAGCGCCGCGTACGTCCGGAGCGCGCGACGGATGCCGAAGTCCTGGCACCACCGGCCGGCCAGGAGGGCGCCGCCCGCCAGTCCGCCCATGAACGCCGCCGCCACGGTGCTTGCCGCCGCCACCGTGTGTCCCAGGTACAGCGTCAGGAGCCGCGTCCACGTCAGCTCGTAGACGAGCCCCGCCGCGCCCGAGGCCGCCAACGCCGTCAGGAAGATCGGCCTGAACCAGGCAGGCTTCATGTGGGGGCGATTATCGCCGCGTGCGGGGCACTGTCAAGGACGTCCCGGTGACGGTGGCCGATGCCGATCCCGGGCGTTCGTCACGGGGCCGGGCTGGCCGCCGACGCGCGGCCGATGCTCCACTCGTAGACCGCGCTGGCGGTGCGGTAGTCCCACGTCGCCTGCGCGCGGATCGCGCCGGCGCGGTCCATCGCGGCCTGGGCATCCAGCAGTTCGTTCACCGTGCCGGCCCCCACGCGGTATCGCTCCCGCGCGATGCGGACGTTCTCCCCCGCGTCGTGGATCAGCGCGTCAGCCGCTGCGATGGCGGCGCGGGCCTCGGCGAGCTTCGCGTGCGCCGACCACACCTCTGCCTGCACCGCCTGCCTGGCGCGCTCCACCTCCGCCTCGTCTTTCGCGCGCGCTGCCTGAGCACGGGCGAGGCGGTGCTGCTTCGCGAAGCCATCAAACAGCGTCCAGCTCACCGAGACCCCGACGCGCCAGTCGCGATCGGAGGGGAAGAAGTCGCTGTCTCGCAGGCCGGCCGACCATTCGGCGGCGACTCTCGGGCCGAACGCGCTCCGCGCCGACGCGATCGCCTCCGTGGAGGCCATCGCCCGCTGCGCCGCGGCCTCGATCGACGGACGTCCGGCGAGCGCCTGCGTGAGGCCGGCCGATACGTCGGTGCCGTCCGCCGGCGCGCCGGCCGCCGGCATCGCATCCACCTGCACCTCGACGGGCGTCGTCACCGGCAGCCCCATTGCCGTGTTCAGGCCGCCGCGCGCCTGCCGGATCAGGCTCTCGACGCGGACGAGCGCGAGCCGCGCCTCGGCCACTCGCACCTGTGCCTGTACGACGTCGCCGCCCGCGACGGCGCCGGCGGCGCGCCGCGTTTCCGCGAGCTGCAGGTGGTCCTCCGCCCGCGCGAGGTTGGTGAGGGCCACCTGCCGCGCATCGCCCGCGGCCGCCAGGGCGTAGAACGCGCGCCGGACCTCGAGCGCCAGGTCCTCTCTCGCGCGCGCCGCCTCGTGCTCGGCCGCCCGCTGCTGCGCGAGCGCCAGCCGGAGGTCGGCCGCGCGCCGCCCGCTGTCGTACACCGTGTAGCGTCCGGTGAAGGCCACCGTCCAGTCGCTGGTCGGGCCGATCGTCGAAGGGATGTTCGCCCCTCCGAGCCCGGACGGCAGGAAGGCGTGCGTTTCCCATCCTGCCACCGACGCCGAGACGCCGAGCGTCGGATAGTACGGCGCGCGTGCCTCGCCCGCGGCCTCGCCGGCCACGCGAACCCCTTCGGCGGCGGCGCGCACGAGGGGATTGCGATCCAGCGCGATCCGCACGGCGGCGTCCACCGTCACGGCAGACGCCGGCGGGCGCGCCTCGCGCGCGGCGGCATCCTGGCTCTCCGCCACGGGTCGTGGCCCGGCGATGGCGGGCGAGCGGCCACCGGCGAGCAGGGTCGCCGTCACGAGGCACACGATCCGCGAAGCCCTGCCCGCGGGCCCTGTTCGTCCCATCACCATGCGCGTTGCCGCGGTTGCTGTCATCGTCACTGCTCCTCATGCGAGCGTCTTGCGGAAGCGGCGCGACGCCAGCCCCAGCGTCACGGCGCCCATCACGGCCAGGCTCGCCATCTGCGGCCAGAGAATCCCGGGACCCACGCCCTTCAGGAACACGCCCCGCACGATCACGAGGAAGTAGCGCAGCGGGTTGGCGTAGGTGAGCCACTGCACGGCGGCCGGCATGTTGGCGATCGGGAACATGAAGCCCGACAGCAGGACCGCCGGGAAGTAGAAGAAGAAGCTGCTCATCATCGCCTGCTGCTGCGTCTCGCTCACGGTCGAGATGAGCAGCCCGATGCCGAGTGTCGTGAGCAGATAGAGCGAGGTCGCGCCGAAGAGCACGAGCAGGCTGCCGCGGATGGGGACCTCGAACCAGCCCACGCCGATGACGGTGATGAGCAGGACGTCGGCGAACCCGATCAGCGCGAACGGCACGGTCTTGCCGAGGATGAACTCCACCGGCGTGATCGGCGTGACGATGATCTGCTCCATCGTGCCGATCTCCTTCTCGCGCACGACGGCCATGCTCGTCAGCATGAGCGTGACCAGCAGGAGGATGATGGCGAGGACGCCCGGCACGTAGAAGTTGCGGCTCTCGAGGTTGTCGTTGAACCAGGCGCGCGACTGCAGTTCCACCGCGCCCGGCTGCGCGGCGCGGGCCATCGCCCCCGCGTGGCGTGCGGCGAGCAGGTCGCGCGAGTAGGCCTGCGTGATCCGCGCCGCGTAGTCGAGCACCACCGCGGCCGTGTTCGAGTCGGTGCCGTCGACGATCACCTGCACGGCGGCCGTGCGCCCGGCCGTCACGTCGGCGCCGAACCCCCGGTTCACCTGGATCACGGCGCGGACCGCGCCGCGGTCCATCAGCGCGCGCACGTCCTCGTCGCGCGAGACGTCGGCCACCAGGTCGAAGTAGCCCGACCGGGCGAAGCGCGACGTCAGCTCCCGGCTCGCGACGCTGTGGTCGAGGTCGTGGATCGCCGTGCGCACGTGCCGCACGTCGGTGGTGACCGCGTAGCCGAAGACCAGCGTCTGGACGATCGGCATCAGGAAGATGACGCCGCGCATCCGGGGATCGCGGAAGATCTGGATGAACTCCTTGACGAGCATGTGGCGGATGCGCTCGGACATGGCTACTCCAGCGACTTCCTGAACTTCACGATCGCCAGCAGCGTCACCGCCGCGCCGAACACGGTGAGCAGGCCCGCCTCGAACGCCAGCAGGTCCAGGCCGATGCCCTTCATGTAGATGCCCTTCAGCGCCCCGACGAAGTAGCGCGCCGGCACCGCGTAGGTGATGGCCTGGATCGGCGCGGGCATGTTGCTCACGGCGTACATGAAGTCGGACAGGATGAACGACGGCAGGAACGTGAGCACCATGGCGAGCTGGCTGGCGAGCAGCTGGCTCCGGGTGACGATGCTGATCAGCATGCCGAGCGAGAGCGCGCCGGCCAGGAAGACGGCGGCGATGGCGAAGACCAGCCCCGGGTGGCCCCGCATCGGCACCTTGAAGAGGAACTGCGCCATCAGTACCGCCAGCAGCACGTCGAACAGGCCGATGGCGAAGTAGGGGAGCAGCTTGCCCAGGATCAGCTCGGGCCCCTTCACGGGCGTCGAGATGAGCTGCTCCATCGTGCCGCGCTCCCACTCGCGCGCGACGGTGAGCGAGGTGAGCAGCGCCGCAATCACCATCATGATCACGGCGATCAGGCCGGGGATGATGTAGTTGCGCGACTCCATGTCGGCGTTGAACCACACGCGCGGCCGCACGTCGAGCGGCACGGCCGGCCCCGGCGTGCCGGCGCGCCGCGCCGCCGACAGGGCGATCTCCTGGCTGTAGGCGCGCGCGACCGCGTCGGCGTAGCCCATCGCGATCGTCGCGGTGTTGGAATCGCTGCCGTCGACGATCATCTGCACCGGCGTCGCCTGGCCGGACGCCAGGCGCGAGGCGAAGTCGCCGCCGACGATGAGCGCGACGAGGGCGCGGCCGCTGTCGATCTCGTGCTCCACCTCGCGGTAGTTGCGGGCAGGGCTGCGGAGCGCGAAGTAGCGCGAGGCGCCGAACCGGCTCACGAAGTCGCGGCTCGCCTGCGTCTGGCTCTGGTCCCAGACCACCAGCGGCACGCGGTCGACGTCGAGCGTGAGGGCGTAGCCGAAGAGCACCAGCAGCAGCATCGGGATGGCGATGGCCATGCCGAGGCTGCGGGGATCGCGGGCGATGTGGATCGCCTCCTTGCGCGCGACGGCCCACGTGCGGCGCGCGTTCATGGCCGCGCTCCGCCGGCCGCCGCGTCGCGCCGGTCGCGTGCCTCGATGAGCGAGACGAACACGTCCTCGAGCGAGGGCACGATGCGCTCCACGCGGTCCACGCGGTAGCGCTGCTGCTCCAGGCGCTCGCGGATCGATCCGGCAACTGCCGGATCCTCCACGACGGCGTGCAGGCCCGCGCCGAAGAGCGCGACCTCGGCCACGCCGGGCACCGCCTCGACCTCGTACATCGCCTCGTGCGGCCGGTCGGTCATCACCTCGAGGACCGTCTGGCGCATCACCTCGGTCTTCAGGCTGGAGGGGCTCCCGCTGGCGATGAGCTCGCCGCGGTAGATCAGCGCCAGGCGATCGCAGTACTCGGCCTCGTCCATGTAGTGCGTCGTGACGAAGACGGTGACGCCCTGCGCCGAGAGCTCGTGGATCAGGTCCCAGAACAGCCGCCGGCTGATCGGATCCACGCCCGACGTGGGCTCGTCGAGGAACACGATCGGCGGCTCGTGCAGGATGGCGCAGCCCAGCGAGAGGCGCTGCTTCCAGCCGCCGGAGAGCGTGGCCGTGCGCGAGCGGCGGTGATCCCGCAGCCCCGCCATCTCGAGCACCCACGCCTTGCGATCGGCCCGCTTGCGCGGGTCCACGCGATAGATCCCGCTGTAGAAGTCGATGTTCTCCTCGACCGTGAGATCCTCGTAGAGCGAGAACTTCTGGCTCATGTAGCCGACCTGGGTCTTGATGCGCTCCGCCTGGCTGCGGATGTCGAAGCCCGCCACCGTGCCGCGGCCGCCGGTGGGCGCCAGGATGCCGGTCAGCATCCGGATCGTCGTGCTCTTGCCCGCCCCGTTCGGGCCGAGGAAGCCGAAGATCTCGCCGCGGCGCACGTCGAAGCTCACCTGGTTCACCGCGACGAAGCTGCCGAAGCGGCGTTGGAGGCCGCTGACCGTCACGGCCAGGTCACGATCGGGCGTGCGCATCGCCGCCTCCTTCCGGCCGGCGCCCCTCGCCGGCGAGCACCGAGACGAACACGTCCTCGAGCGCGGGTTCGATGGGGCGAATGTCATCGATGGGCTCGGCGCGCCCGGCCAGCAGCGCCTCGATCTGCCGGCTGCCGCGATCGGCGTCGGGGGCGAGCACGTGGACGCGATCGCCGAAGAGCGTGACCGAGCCGGCCGGGAACGATTCGCGGAGCGCCGCCGCGATCTGGCGCGGGCGCCGGCCGCGGACCTCCAGCAGCGCGCCGCGCATCAGCCGCCTGACGCCGCGCGGGCTGTCGACGGCGAGCAGCCGGCCCTGGTGCAGCAGCCCCACGCGGTTGCACCGCTCGGCCTCGTCGAGGTAGGCCGTCGACACGAAGATCGTCACCTGCTCCCGCAGGAGCTGGTAGAGGATGCGCCAGAAGTCGCGCCGCGAGACCGGGTCCACCCCGTTGGTCGGTTCGTCCAGCAGCAGGATCTTCGGGGTGTGAATCAGCGCGCAGGCGAGCCCGAGCTTCTGCTTCATGCCGCCCGAGAGGTTGCCCGCGAGCCGGCGCGTGAACGGGGCGAGCTTGCTGAACTCCAGCAGGCGCTTCACCTTCTCGTCGCGGCCCCGCCGCGCCACGCCGTAGATGTCGGCGTAGAAGTGGATGTTCTCGAGGACCGACAGATCGGGGTAGAGCCCGAAGCGCTGGCTCATGTAGCCGATGTCGGCCTTCACCGCCTCGGGATCGCGCGCCACGTCGTACCCGCCAACCCACGCGGCGCCGGAGGTGGGCGGCAGGATCGCGGCCAGCAGCCGCATGGTGGTCGTCTTGCCCGCGCCGTCGGGGCCCACCAGGCCGAAGATCTCGCCGGGCGGCACCCGGAACGTGAGGCGCTCGATGGCCGTCACCTCGCCGAACCGGCGCGTGAGGTCCTCCACGCGGATGGCGTCCGTCGCGTCCTCGACCCGATCCGCCGGGCTAGCGGGCGCCATGGGACACCTCGTCGACGAGGATTTCGGCGTCGGCCGGCATGCCGGGCTTGAGCTCGAAGGCGGGATTCGGGACGTCGATCTTGATCCGGTAGACGAGCTTCACGCGCTCCTTGCCGGTCTGCACGTTCTTGGGCGTGAACTCCGCTTCCGACGCGATGAACGACACCACGCCGTCGTAGGCCTTGCCGGGAAACGTGTCGGTCGTCAGCCGCGCGCGCTGCCCGATCTTGACGCGGCCGAGATCGGGCTCGTCGATGTAGGCGCGGAGCCAGACGTCGCCGAGCGCGCCGATGGTGACCACCGGGGTCCCGGGGCCGACGTACTCGCCCGGCTCGACGTTCTGCGAGAGGACGATGCCCGACACCGGCGCGACGAGCAGCGCATCGTCGAGGCGCGTCTGCGAGAGACCCAGCGCCTGCCTTGCGCGATCGAGGCGGGCGCGGGCCTGCGCGATTCGTTCCCGTCGCGGACCCTTGCGGAGCAGCGCCAGCCGCTCGTCCGCGTCCCGCGCCTGCGCCCGCGCCACCTCGAGGGCCGCGCGGGCTGCCTCCAGCTCGCGTGCTGAGACGACGTCCTGCTGGTAGAGCGCGTCCTGCCGCGCCGCTTCCGCTCGCCAGCGATCCTCCTCGGCCCGCGCGCGGGCCAGCGCCGCCTCCCCCTGCGCGATCTCCTCCGGGCGAGAGCCCGCTTCGAGCTCCGCGAGATCGGCGGCCGCGGCGTGGACGTCGGCCTGCTGCAGCGCCACCTGCTGTGCCAGCTCGACGCGATCGAGCCGCGCGAGGATCTGACCCGCGTGGATCACATCGCCCTCGCTCGCCAGCCGCGCGTCGACGCGGCCCCCGATCCTGAAGCTCGCGCGCGTCTCGGTGACCTCGACGTTGCCCGAGACCACGATCCGGTCGTCGGGTGGCGCCGGCCGCCGCCACGCGTAGAACAGCGCGCCGCCGCCCGCGGTCATCACGATTGCCACGAGTGCCATCAGCCGTCTTGTCATATCTGCTCCTGGTGCGTACGGGGCCCCGGCCGGCCCGCGTCACGGGCGCTCACCCGATGGTCCTTGCGGGCGCGGGCGCGCCCGGCGATCGTCGATGCGCGGGATCCGCCGCGCGCGGGGGGATCGCATGTGATGATCTGTTCACTTCGAGACGAAAAAAAGAGAGGCTCGTGCCCGCGGCGCTCATGGCTCCCGGCCGCAGCGGCTTCACCCTCGGGCTCGCCTTCCGCCGTTCGCGCAAACACCTGCGTGCGCTGCTTTACGCCCAGGGGCGTCTTCAAGGTCGTCGTGACCGTGAGCGTCCTTCCAGCCGGATCGACCTGCCACGCTTCCTCCACTGGCACGGTGCGCTTGAGGAATCCCTGCTTCACCGTCATGTGACCTTCGGCGACCAGTGTCTGGTCGCGCCAGGCGGCCTGCATCCTCAGTGCACCGCCGCCGGCGGCCTGCGGATCGCCTGTCGCCGGCGCCAGCGCCAGTGTGCGCAGAACCGTCGCGGCTGGCGCCACGCGGCGCACCGTCACGATGGCGCCGGCCTGGTCGATGCGGATCGCGATCTCTGCGCCGGTCCTCGCCTCGCCGTCGAGCACGCGCGCGGCCTGTGCCGGCAACTCGCCGGACGTCTCCTGCAGCCGCCACGAGCCGATGAGCGGTTCGGCGCGCCGTTCCTGCGCCGTGCCGCCAGTGGTACTGGCTGCCAGCAGCGCGACCGACACCACCCACGCCGGCGCGACTGGCGCCAGCCGGCGTCCGTGGCTGCACCGTGTCCAGATTTCCGCCGGTCGCTCCGCATCGATCCCGGCCGGTTGCTGTCCATTGAAAGTGACCATGCGTTCACATTCGACGCGAAAAAAAAGAACCAGTTCCCTCACGCGCGGATAATCTCCGAGAACACGGCCCATGCGCGCTCAGCGTGCCCGGCCGCGTCAAACTCCCCCTCGCTCATGTGCGACAGGATCGCGGCGGGCTGGATCAGCCCGAGGAACATCACCGCGAGCGTGCCGGCGTCGACGTCCTTCCGCATGCGGCCCTCTGCCTGGCCCTTCCGCACGATGTCGGCCACCTTGTCGAGATAGGCTTGAACCGTCCGGTACAACGCCCGCCGGCGTCCCGGCCGTCCGTCGTGCTCCTGGTCCGAGAACACGATGCGTGGCAGCGCCTGGTTCTCCGTGATGAACTGGACGTGCCGGCTGAGGAGCAGCCGCAGCTGCTCGAACGGGTCGGCCACGCTGTCGGTCACCGTGCGGACGTTCTCGAGGAGCCGTTCCCGCACGAGCGCCATCACCGTGTCGACGATGGCGTCCTTGCCCGGGAAGTGGCGATAGAGCGCGGACGGCACCACGCCGACCATGCGGGCGACGCGCGCGATGCTGAGGCGGCGCAGGCCGTGCCGGGCGACGATGGCCAGCGCGGCCTGTGCGATTTGCTCCTGCCGGATCTCGGTGTCGAGTTTGAGGGCCATTGAGAATGTCGATTCACAATGTATCCGCCCTGCCCGTGGGATGTCAAGCGTCCCGATTGTCGGGGTGAGCCGTGAACGCGCAGGTTGCTCCTGTTGATCCGAGCAACCCGCGCTCTACGGATGTCCCGACAATGGGCGTGTGCCGCGTGGGGTTCACCTGCCACGCGCCCGGCCGGCGCAGCGCAGCGTAGGCGACGGCGATGTCAACCAGCCCGTGTCGACGTAGCGCGCGGGTTGCTCTGCGAAGGCTCCGGCAACCTGCGCGTCTCCTGGGGTCGCGCCGTGAAGCCTCCGGCAACCTGCGCGTCTGCGCCCTTGTCAGCGACGGCTCACGCGATCTCGATGAGGGTGTCGCCTCGCTCCAGCGCAGCGAGGATCGCGGGGAGTTCGGCTGCTACGCGGGCGAGGAGGGGAGCGCGCCTCGTGTTGCCCAGTCTCAGCCACACGACAGGCGGTCCTCCGTTCAGGACCCGCCAGACCGCGAAGTCTTCGTCCTTGGTGAAGATGACGGCGTCGCGTGCGCGGGCCTCGTCACGAACACGCGCGTCAGGCGCGGTCGCCAAGCCGAGGTCCAGCACGTGGACAGCCTCGTGGCCCATCGCCGCCAGCCGGCGCGCCAGCGCCGGCTGGAGTTGGGCGTCGACGAGGCACCGCACCCTACGTGCTCCGCAACACCGGGTGATCGTTCTGGCGGGACGCGAACTCGAGGACGGCCGTGATGTCCTCGTCTTCGAGGTACGGGTAGTCGCCCAGGATCTCCTCTCGCGTCGCGCCGGCGGCGAGGAGATCGAGCACGTCCTTGACGCGGATTCTCAGGCCCCGGATGGTCGGACGTCCGCCACAGACCGACGAGTCAATCGAAATGCGTTCAATGGCGCTCACGGGGCTTCTCCAACCGCGCTGACGATGAGAAGTCCATTCTAGCGGACATCGGCTCGTCGGCCAGTCGCACGTCGCTGATGGACGACGGCCTCCCCTGTTGCACCTTCGCGGCCCCTGCCCCGTCCCGGGCGACCTGCCATCAGCAGCACGTGCGTGGCGGCCCAGGCCACTCCTCCCACCAGCGCTCCTGTAAGTCTTCGACGAAATGGTGCGTCTATTGCGGTCGCAGGCAGGCGCGACGGTGCGCCCCGGCCTCCGCAGACGAGTCCTCGTCTCGCAAGCCTCTGATTTCCTGGTAGTCAGGTCTTGGTGCGGAAGGGGGACTCGAACCCCCACGTTCTTGCGAACGCCAGCCCCTCAAGCCAGACGGAACCGAGGCAGACCGCAGCCGGCCCCGGAAAACCGGGGTCGGCTGGCGCGTGTCGAGAGCGTCGGAGGCCGCTCGGGGCGGTCCGTGCCGACGTCGCTTGCACGTTCTTGCAGGCGCACCAGCCCCGCAGGGGCCACGACGGACTTCAGGATCCCGAGCGTGACGAGAGCGGCTGAGGTCGTGCGGCGGGTGAGGTCGCCGCAGGCGGAGGCTCGTGGCTGGCTGCGCTGGCGGGACGCCAATCACGATAGAGCCGCTCGCGGATCGCGTGCAACGACACCGGATCGACCCGGTCGAGGACGTTGTGCACCGGGAGCTGGCCCGCGAGCGCCGACACGGGCTCGAACGCGGGCGGCGACGTCAGGACGACGTCGAGCCCACGGAGGAAGGCCGCCAGGTCCCCGGCGCCTTCCGTGGCGAAGCACGTGGGCTCGCGCACGAGTCCCAGTTCGGCCTTCAGCATGTCGCGGTAGAACGGAATCGAGTGCGCGTCACGGCAGACGAAGCCCACACGCGCGTCCTTCGGAAAGCGCTCGAGCAGCCGCCGGGTTTCGGGCGACATGTTGGTGACGACGGCCTCCACGTCCACACCGAAGCCTGCGGCGATGCGCCGCACCTCGCTCAGGTGGAATCCGGTCGTGATCACGGCCACCGGCGGCTGCGCCTGCTGCGCATCGGCGATCGCCGACGCCAGGTCCGCCAACAGCACGCCGCGCACGTCCACGCCAAGGTGCGCGCGAAGCAGTGGCGTGATGCCAGCCACTTCGTACGGATTGCACTCGGTGAAGAGCAGGAACTGGCCGGCTGTCGCGTCGCGCAACATCTGCTCGACCGCCTCGCGGACCTGGTCGGCGCCCAGACCCGCCGCCATAGCTTGTGCGACGGCCTCGCGCAGGTGACGCTCGGCGAAGCCCGTCGGGTCGGGTGCCGCTGCCGAGGGGGCCGACGGCGCCGCCGGTCCCACGAAACTCCCACGGCCCCGTTGCATTTGAATCAGCCCTTCAGCCTCCAACTCCTTGTAGGCCTTGCGGACCGTTTCGAAGTTGATACCGAGGGCGGAGGCCAACTCTACGACCCCGGGCAACTGCTCGCCTTTCTTGATGGCGCCCGTCGATACCGCGTACCGGACGAAGTCACGCAACTGCAGGTAGATGGGGACGCGGCTGGTCTTGTCGACGCGCCAGGACGCGACCGGGGCCGAGGAGCCGGGCATGGGCGAACTATAACATTACCCGTAAAAGTTATACAACAATGTTCTTGACTATAGTTACGTAACTACATAAATTCAGATGGGCAGCAAGTTCCCTGGAGGTGGTGATGCCCGGCCTCGACTTCGACCTGGCGCAGCAGGGTTCCCCGGCGCGCCTCGCCGCCGTCCCGCGCCTGCAACTCGCTGGCTGGCCCACGGTCGTCGACGACGTGCCTCGCCTTGCCGCGGCTCTCGGCTGGTCCGGGCCCCTGCGCGTCAAGCGGGACGACGCCGCGAGCTTCGCGTTCGGCGGGAACAAGGTCCGCAAGATGGAGTTCTACGCTGCGGCGGCGCGTGCGGCCGGGGCCGACACGCTCGTCACGATTGGCGGCCTTCAGTCCAACCATGCGCGGGTCGTGGCCGCGACGGCCGCCCGCCTGGGCATGGCCTGCACCCTCGTCACCAACGGCACCAGGCCCGACGTCACGACCGCCAACGCGCTGCTCGACGAGTTGCTCGGGGCGGGACGCGTCTTCGTGGCCGACCGCGGGGACCGCGAACCGGCCATGGCGCGCGTCGTCGCCGACCTCGAGGCACGCGGGAAGCGGCCGTTCGCCATTCCGCTCGGGGCCTCCACGGGCCTAGGCGCACTAGGGTTCGTCGCGGCCGCGGGCGAGCTGTTCGATCAGGGCCCGGCGCCGCAGCTCATCGTGCACGCGGCCTCCACGGGGGGCACCACCGCGGGCTTGCTCGTGGGCTGCGCGCTCCGCGGTGTCGCCACCCGCATTCTCGCCGTGAGCGCCGACGAACCATCAGGCGTCCTCCGCGACGAAGTCCGACGCATCGTCGTCGAGATCGCCGAGGAACTGGACGTGGTGCTGGACGTCGAGGCGCTGTTGGCGAACTGCACCTTCACCGACGCCTACGTCGGCGAGGGGTACGGCATCCCCACCGAGGCGTCGACCTGCGCGCTGCGACTCTGTGCGCGGACGGAAGCGCTGTTCCTCGACCCGACCTACACCGCCAAGGCCATGGCCGCGCTGGTCGACGTCCTGCGCGATGGCCGCCTCGAGCCCGGGGCACCCGTCGTCTTCTGGCACACGGGCGGCCAGGTGGGGTTGTTCCGATGAGCCGCTTCTGCGCCATCCGCCCCGGGCGACGTGCCGGCCGTCTCGTGCTCGCCGCGGCGCTGGCCGTCTCGGTGCCGCTGGCCGCCCAGACGACGCGCATCCGTCCGGCTTCAGAGCCGCTGGTCTTCCATCTCGCGCGCGTGATCGACCCCGGCTCGGCTCGCGTGATCGATGACGCGTTCGTCGAGGTGGACGGCGGGCGCATCCTGCGTGTCGGGCCCCTGGCCGGGGCGACCCCGCCGGCCGGGACGCGCGTGATCGACTGGTCGGCGAAGGTGGCGATCCCCGGCTTGATCGACACGCACGCCCACCTCTACGGCGGACTCGCGCGGAGCAACGGCACCCAGCCCTTCGCCTCGCGCTTGTGGCTGTCGACCGGCGTCACGGCGGTCGCCGTCCCCGGGTCGGCGGATCCGGACGGGGACCTCGCACTGCGCCAGCGCATCAACGCGGGGGTGGTGCCCGGACCGCGGCTGTTCCTCTCGGGCGAGTACCTGGACATGCGTCCCCCGGCCGTGAGTTTCGCGCAACCGGTGGACACTCCGGAGGAAGCGAGGCGACTGGTCGAGCACTGGGCGTCCCGCGGTGCGACGGCCATCAAGGTCTACGCCTCGATGCGCGGCGAGGTGCTGCGCGCCGCGATCCAGCACGCGCACGACCACGACATGCGCGTGGCGGCGCACGTCGGCGCCGTGACGTGGACGGAGGCGGTGCGCCTCGGCATCGACGGGCTCTTCCACGGGCCGCTGGCGATGCCGGAAGCGCACGGCGGCCACATCGCGCCGGTCACCTCGCTCGAGGCGTACGCGGCGCTGAAGCAGCGCAGCGCCGACGCCGACCTCACCGCGGCGCCCGTTCGCGAGGCCCTGCGGTTGGCCGCCGAGGCAGGCGTCGTCCTCACGCCCACCGTGGTGGCGGCCGAAGTCCCCAACCGCGAGGCGCACCGCCTGGCCGACCAGCAGCGTTTCTACTCGCCGGCCGCGTGGCTCGAACTCGAGAAGCGGCTCGCCCGCCCGGCCGACCCGGTGGACGCACGCCTGCTCGCCAAGATGCTGGAGTTCGTACGCGTCGCCCACGAGGCCGGCTGCGTGCTCGCTACCGGCACCGACATCACGCCGCTGACGATGCTGCCGGGCTACGCGCTCTGGCGCGAGATGGAGTTGTTCGCGCAGGCTGGCCTGCCGCCGATGGCCGCGCTTCGGGCAGCCACCGCGAACGGTGCGCTGGCGCTCGGGCGGTCCGACACCCTCGGCGCCATCCGGCCCGGGGCCCTCGCCGACTTCGTGGTGCTCGACGCCGACCCACTCGGCGACATCAGCCGGGTCCGCCGGGTGCATCGCGTGGTGAAGGGAGGTGTCGTGTACGTGCCCGACGACCTGGTGACGCCGCTGGCCGGGCGCGTCGAGTGATCGGAGCGGTGGCTCGACGAGGCAGGACGGAACGCTTATCGCGCCAATCCGACTGGCGCCAGCGAGGTGGACACATGGGGGAGCTTCGACGACGAGTGCTGACCGCCTGCTGCGCGGTGGCGTGCCTGCTGCCGCTGCCGGCGCTGGCGCAACTTCAGACAGGCGACTTGCGCGGGACGATTACGGACCCCCAGGGCCTTGCGCTGCCAGGGGTCACCGTGACCGTGAGCAGCCCGCAACTGATCGCCGCCCAGCTCACGACCGTCACGAGTGACACCGGCGACTATCGTTTCACCTACCTGCCCCCGGGGACCTACCGACTCTCGGCCGAGTTACAGGGGTTCCAGACGCAGGTGCGTGAGGGCGTCGCAGTGAACGTCGGCTCGACCACGGACGTGGCCATCCGCATGGCGGTGGGCCAGGTGAGCGAGGTGGTGACCGTCACCGGCGGAGCTGTCGCGGCGGCCGTGGAGAACACGCAGCTGTCGCTCAACATCAAGCCGCAGGAACTGCAGGCGCTGCCCATCCAGCGGCGCACGGCCGGCGTCCTGACCCTGGCGGCCGGCGTCACGCCCAACCTCTCGGCGCTCGGCGGTGCCACGCGCGGCAACTCGTACGCGGTGGACGGGGTGTACCTCAACGAGCCAAGCACCGGCCGCGAGGAAGTACGGCACTCGCTGGAGGTCTACCAAGAGGTGCAGGTGGGCACCGGCGGGCATCCCGCCGAGTACGGTAACGCGAGCGGCGCGCTGCTGAACGTCGTGACGAAGTCCGGCGGCAACCGCTTCGCGGGCGACCTCACGTTCGTCTACGCCGGCGACGAGTTGCAGTCGGAGAACTTCGAGGACCGCGGCCTCACGGCGCCGCCCGAGACCATCCTCTACCGCAACGAGTTCTCGGCCACCGCCGGTGGGCCGGTGCGCAAGGACCGGGTCTGGTTCTTCGGGGCCTTCAGCCACCTGCCGACCAAGAGTCGGCTCGATGGCTTCTCCGAGGACATCACGTCCACCAGCGTCTGGCCGCTCGGAAAGCTCACGTCCCAGCTCACCGACCAACAGCGGGCCTCGGTCAGTGTTACCTACAACCGGACAACGACCAACTACGCCGGCGCGAGCCGATTCATCGACGTGCGCGCCACGCCCGAGGCCAAGCGCGAGAGCCTGACGACGGTGGGCAACTGGCTGTACACGCTCGACAACACGACCACCGTCGAAGCACGGGGCGTATACGCTTCGATGCCCAACGAGCAGACGGCCCGCGACAAGGTGCCCAACGTGTTCGACATCATCACCAACCGCGTCACGGGCGGGTTCGGTGACCAGAAGAACGAGCAGTCGCGCTGGCTCGTGGCGGGCGCCGTCACCAAGGCGATCTCCGGGTGGGGCGGCGACCACCTGCTGAAGGCCGGCGCCGAGTACGGAGACACGACGTTCACGCGGGTCGAGACCCGGTACGCGGACACCGCGGGCATCACGAACTACTCGATCCAGAACGGGGCGCCGTTCTTCGCCATCCGCTTCGATCCCCCGGCCTACTCGGCCAAGAACGCCTACTCCGAGTTCAGCGCGTACCTGCAGGACACCTGGCGGCTGAACCGCTTCGTTACGTTCCGGCCCGGACTGCGCATCACGACGATCCGCCAGCGGATCCCCACCCAGCCGAAGGTGACCGACGACATCGAGGTGGCCACTTGGACCGACCTGGAGCCACGCGTCGGCGTGGGCATCGACCCATTCGGCACCGGCACCACGGCCCTCCGGGTGCACTACGGCCGGTACACGTCGCCGATGTTCGTCTGGTACAGCAACTTCAACCCGAACCGGCCGGCGGGGCTCTACTACCTGAATCCCAACCCGAGCACGTTCCTCCTCGTGCTCGAGGATCGATACGACCCGAACAGCAACCTGATCGCCGACGATCTAGGACGGCCGCAGGTGGACGAACTGCTGGTCTCGGCCGAGCGAAGTTTCGGCAACGGCTGGCAGGCGCAGGCATCGTTCGTCTACAAGACCTTCGGGCGCTTCATCACCACCGAGGCGCCGAACTGGCAGCCCTTCTACGTCGCCCGGACGACGACCAATCCGCTGACCAACAGCCCGCTAACCTACTACGACACCTTGGCGACCGCTCCCAACCCGATCTTCGTCGCCACGAACAACGACCGCGCCGAGCGGGACTACAAGGCCGTGATGCTGTCGGCGCAGAAGCGTTACGGATCGCGAAACCTGCTCCGCGCCAGCTACACCTGGAGCCGGTCCGAGGGCACGTCGCTGCAGGTGGGCGACGCCTTCTCGGGCCAGGCGAGCAGCTTCCTGTTCTGGGACTCCCCGAACGTCGAGATCAACACGACCGGCCTGCTCGACGAGGATCGCACGCACGAAATCAAGTTCCAGGCCGTGTACGCTCTGCCCTGGGACTTCACCCTCGGCGCCACCTACGCCGGCACGTCCGGGCCCGCCTACACCAGGTTCGTCTCCATCACCCAGCGCGCAGGCGTCCTGCGGCTCAACGTCGAGCCGCGCGGGTCGCAGCGCTACGACTTCCTCAACGACCTGAGCGTGCGGGTCGACAAGCGGTTCGCCTTCGGCGCACGGTCGCTCGAGGGATTCGTCGAGGTGTTCAACCCGTTCAACTGGGACACCGTGCTCTCGCGGGTCCTGCAGCAGAACTCGCCCAGCCGCGACCAGATCCTCGCCCTGCAGCCGCCGCGCTACGCGCAGATCGGTGCGAAGGTGCGGTTCTGAGGAGTCGGCCACCCGAACAGCAGGCCCGATGATCATGAGCACGACATGTCTTCGTTCAACGCACTACGCGCGCCCGTGGTGGGTGGCGGCGGGACTGGCCGCCGCCCTGGCGACGGCCGGGGGCGCAGCGAGCGCCCAGACGACCGCGCCACCGTCGTCGGCCGGCGATCGGGTGTCGGCAGGCACGCCGGCCTCGGCGCCCGCCAGGATGGCCCGGGTCGAGGAGGCAGCCTCGCTGATAGGCGACGCCGAGTTGGTCGTCTTCGGCGAGTCGTCGCACTGGGACTACGGCGTGCACGCCTTCGTGAATCGCCTGTTCCGCCACCTCGTTGAACACAAGGGGTTTCGCGTCTTCGTCCTGGAGTCGGCCTGGGGGGTGGACGAGGTGACGCGCGACATGATCGCGTCCGGTCGCACCGAGCTGGGACCCACCGAGTCGTTCTTCCTCAACGCGTTCGGCTCTCCCTCTACCGTGGAGACGATCGCCTGGGTGCGAGAGTGGAACTCGAAGCACCCGACCGATCCCGTCCGCTTCGCCGGGTACCAGCCCGAGCAGCCGGTGCGCGACTTCCAGGCGCTCTGGGCCTACCTGGCCCGCAGCCCCGCGTTCGAGGCCGCTGGCCTGCAGGCCGCGACGGCCGTCTGCGGGGCGGGCAGCGGCGAGTTCAAGACTGAACTCGACTTCCTGGGCCCGATGATGAAGGCGCGGCGCGCCGGTCGACCGGGCATGCCCACGGCCGATCGCCTGGCCTGTGTCGACGGTCTCGGTGCGATCGAGCGATTTCTCACCGCGAACCACGAGGCCCTCGTGGCCGCCACGTCGCAGGGTGCGTTCACCGAGGCAGGGGTGCACCTGACTAGTTTGCGGGGCTTCTACGAGCACATCCTGCGCGTGGCCGACGCCTCCGCGGACAAGACGCTCACTCCCGAGCAGACTGCGGCCCTCGGCAAGGAGGCCTACCAGAATGGCGATCGCGTGCGCTTCGAGATCTTCCAGGGACTGCGCGAGACGCGGTATCGCGGCCAGAAGATGCTGCTCTGGATGCACAACTGGCACGCCGCCCGGGCCTCCGAAGAGATCGCCGAGGCCAAGGGCGTCGGGATCCCCAAGGGCACGACGTCGCTCGGCGCGCGGCTCGCGCGCGCCTACGGCGACCGCCTGATCACCTTCGGCAGCGTCGTGCCGTGTCCGCGCTGCACGTCGGCGTCCCCGACCGGCATCGCCGAACGGTTCCGCGAGGTCCTCGGCGAGGGCTCGGCCATCGTCGATCTGCGCCGACCGGCGGCTGGTCTCGCGCGCCTGCCGCTCTCCACGCTCGGCACGCTAATCGAGCCGCTCAACGACGGCGCCTTCGTCGACGTCGTCCTGTCGCGCCAGTTCGACGCGCTCTACTACCAATCGGCGTCGGACACGATCCTGGATCGCCGCGCCCAGGCCCAGAAGAAGTAGCTTCTCGCGAGGAGTGCGCCACATGCCACACACCGTCCGCCCACGGCGAGCGCTGGCGCTCGCGTTCTCCATCGGCCTGCTGGCCGCACCCGTGGCCAGTGCTGCCGACGACCCCGTCATCGACGTCACGCTGGACACGATCCGCGCGAAGTTCGCGAAGATCGGCGGGTTTCCCGAGACCTCGAAGTCCCCCAGCCCGTACCTCGCCGACTTCTTCGGCATCGTCCGCCTCAACGACACCCTCACGCTCGAGACGGTGAAGAAGGACCTCGTCCCGGCGCACGCAGCGGAGCTTCCCGGCAGCACGCCGCGGGTGCTCAAGCTGCAGTGGAAGGACGGCGGCACGATCGACTTCTACGCCCGCGCGCAGCTGCGGATCGACAAGAAGGACGGCGGTCCGTCCCGCTACAACGTCGCCGTGGTCGAGCACGCCGTCGCCGCCGAGAACGACGGCCCGAACGTGGCCAGGTTCCTCGCTTTCCTGCAGAAGCAGGGCTGGACCGCCCGCTACCTGGCGCCGAACCCCTACGCAGCCGAGGAGCAGGCTGCGTTCGCCCGCATGGGCGATGCCGCGGCCACCAACGCCACCAAGGAACTCGGGAGCTTCGACGCGTTCGCGAAGGAGACCCACGCCATCTACCTGCTGCCCGACGCCGTGCATGGCGACCAGTCGCGCTACGACGTGCTTCTGGACATGCTGAAGGGCGGGAACTACGACTGGTTCGGCATCGAGATGGCCACCGTGGACCTGCAGCCCGTGCTCGACGCCTGGGTGAAGGCCAAGCCGGGGTCGACCGAACATGCGGCGGCCGACGCGAAGCTGCAGGACTACTTCCAGGTGGCCTGGAACGACAAGTTCGGCGGCGTGGCCGCGCGCGGGCAGAACCCCTACTACCTGGCGATGAAGATCGCGCGCGATGCGGGCAAGGCCGTCTACGCCCTCGACACCGTGGCCGACTACATCCTCTTCCGCTACGGCGAGTTCCCGCTGGGCGCCACCACCCGCAACGTGGTGTGGGTGAACCGCATCCCACGCACCGGGCGCGGCCTGATCTTCGGCGGCAGCGCGCACATGATCACGGGGCAGCGCAACACGTTCCAGGACTTCCTGACGGCCGCTCGTCCTGGCACGCCCGTCTACCACTACTACGTCGAGCACCCGCCGCAGAAGCCGGCGCCGCCCAAGCCGCAGTAGGGCCGATCATGCGGGGCTGGCGCGCGATCCCGGTCCACACCCTCGTCGCGGCAACCGTCACCACGACGCTCGCCGCGGCGGGGGCCGTGGAGCCGATTCACGAGGACGTGAACCGGCGGCTGCGCGAGGCGGCGACCTCCTCGCAAGTGCTGGCGCTGGCCCGCACGCTCACCGACCGCTTCCCGCACCGGCTGACCGGCACGCCGATGCTCGAGGAGGCCGGGCGATGGGCGGCGGATCGCCTGCGCGGCTGGGGGCTCGACCCGGTGCGCCTCGAGCCGTGGGCGTTCGATGCACCCGGGTGGACCAACGAGGCGATCGGCGTGCGGTTGACCGCGCCGGTTGCGGCGACGCTCACGGCGGCCGCCGTCGCGTGGACCCCGGGCACACCGCGACCCGTCACGGCAACGGTCGCGCTGATCGACCCGCCTGCCCCGGCGACGAGGAGCGACCTCGAGCGATGGTTCGCGGAGCGGGCGTCCCTGCTGCGCGGGCGGATCGTCGTCGTGGGGAAGCCCACGCCGTTGCCGCCGCTCCCGACGTTTCCGCCACGCTGGCGTCTCGCCGACGATGAGTTGCGGGCCCGGTACGCCCCGCGCCCCACGCCCGCCGCCACACCGGCCGCGCCGCCCGCCAACGTGGCCGCGGAGCCTCCACTGAGCCCAGCCGATCGCGACGCGGCCATCTCCGAGCTGTTGAAGCGTCATGGCGCAGTGGCCCGCGTCACGGGGAGCCGCGATCGCTACGGCCTGCTGCGCGCCGTGGCGAATGTCGTGCGAGACCTGGACCGCCACGTGCCCTGGATCGTGATCTCGCGCGAGGAGCACGGGCGCCTCAGCCGCCTGCTCGAGGACGGTAGCCCCGTCGAGATGCGCCTCGACATCACCAACCGCTCGTGGCCCGGCGGGCGGACCGCCTACCACGTGGTGGCTGACCTGCCCGGCACGGACCGCCCAGGCGAGGTCGTGGTCCTCGGCGCGCACCTCGACGCGCACCCGCTGGCGCAAGGCGCCACCGACAACGCCGCTGGCGTCGCCGTGATGATGGAGGCGATGCGGCTGCTGCGGACGGTGCACGCGCGGCCGCGGCGCACGGTTCGCCTCGTGCTATGGAGCGGCGAGGAACAACGCGTCGCGGGATCGCAGGCGTGGGTGCGCGGGCACTACGGGTCGGCCGAAAAGCCGAAGGGGGACTTCGCCAAGCTGTCGGCCGCTTTCAACCTCGACAACGGCACGGGGCGCGTCCGCGGCATGCACGTGTTCGGTCCGCCCGAGGCGGGCGAGGTGCTGCGGCAGATCCTGGCGCCCTTCGGCGATCTCGGCGTAGTCGGCGCCACCACCTACCGCAATCGCACGCCGCCCGGGTCCGACCACGCGGCGTTCAGCGTCAACGGCTTGCCGGGCGTCTGGGTGGACCAGGATCCGCTCGACTACGGCGAGGCGAGCTGGCACTCGTCGGCCGACACCTTCGAACGCCTGGTCGAGGACGACCTGAGGCAGGCGGCAGTCGTGATGGCGGCCACCGTCTACCATGTGGCGATGCGCGACGCTCTGCTCCCGCGTTTCGCGCCCGAGCACCTGCCGGCCCCTGGCTCCCGATGACCGCGATGACGCTGGATGCGCTGCCCACGCCGGCCCTCCTGCTCGACCTCGCGCGAGTCCGCCGCAACGCGGGGCGGATGTCCGAGCTGGCGCGGGCCGCGGACGTCGCCCTGCGACCGCACGCCAAGACGCACAAGTGCGTCGAACTGGCCCGCCTGCAGGTCGAGGCGGGCGCGCACGGCCTGACCGTCTCCACCCTCGCCGAGGCACGTGCATTCGGCGCGGCCGGGTTCTGCGACCTGACGTATGCGGTGCCCGTCGAGCCGGGCAAGTTCGCCGAGGTGATCCGCTTGCACGAGGCCGGCATTTGCCTCGGCGTCGTCACCGCCGACCCAGAGGTCGTCGAGGGGCTGAGGCGCGCGGCGGCAGGATCGGGCGTCGCTGTCCCCGTCCACGTCGAGATCGACTGCGGTGATGCACGCACGGGCCTCGCGCCAGACGATCCCGATGCGATCCCCCTCTGCCAGCACATCGCCAACGCACTGCCGTTGCGATTCGCCGGCTTGCTCACCCACGCCGGACACTCCTACGATGCGCAGGAGCCGGCGGCCCGGGTACGGCTCGCCGAGGACGAACGCCTCGCGGTGGTGAGCCTGGCCGAGCGTCTGCGCCAGGACGGTGTGCCCGTGGATGTCGTGAGCGTGGGGTCCACGCCCACCGTGAAGGCCGCGGCAAGCTTCGCCGGGGTTACCGAGGCACGCCCGGGCAACTACCTGCTGTCGGACCTGTTCCAGGCGACGCTCGGCACATGCGACGTCGACGACTGCGCCGTGTCGGTGCTCGCGGCGGTCGTCGATTGCAGCCGCACTCGGCGGTCGGTGGTGCTCGACGCCGGGGCGATCGCACTGTCGAAGGATCGCGGGCCGGTTCGCTGGGACGCGCGCGCTGGCTACGGACGTGTCCTCGACCTCGACGGGGTCGATCTCGGTCTGCGGGTGGCCAACGTCTCGCAGGAGCACGGCGAGGTACGCGACGTGCCCGACCGGTGGCTCGACGTGCTGCGGCCAGGCGCGCGTGTGCGCGTCCTCGTGAACCACGCGTGCCTCACCGTGGCGCAGCACGACGCCTTCCACGTGCTCGACGACGGCCAATTCGTCGATCGCTGGACCATTCACCGCGGCTGGCACTGAGCCGGAGGGGACGGAGGCTGCAAGATGCGAGTCGGGAGGGAAACGGCGGTCGCCGTCACGTTGTGCGCGATGCTCCTGACGGCCACAGGCGAGGCGGCCGCACAGGCGCCACCGGTGGTCCTCGACGAGTTGCGTGCGACGTTTCGCACGGCCGTTCGCGAGGTGGGCATCGTCGGTGCGGGGCTGCAGGTGGTGGCGGGCGACCGCGTGGTGTTCGCCGACGCCACCGGGCTCGCCGACGTTGAGGCCAACCGGCCCGTGGACGCGTCCACGATTTTCCACTGGGCCTCGATCACCAAGACGCTCACGGCAGTCGCCGTGATGCAGTTGCGGGATGCCGGCAGGCTCTCGCTCGACGACCCTGCGGTGAAGCACCTGCCGGAACTGCGCGCGGTGCACAGCGCGTTCGGCCCAGTCGAGGCAGTCACCATCCGGCACCTGTTGAGCCACTCGGCCGGCCTTCGCTCGCCAACCTGGCCGTGGGGCGGCGACAAGCCGTGGCATCCGTTCGAGCCGCCGGGCTGGGCGCAGGTGACGGCGATGCTGCCCTACACCGAGGTCGAGTTCGCGCCGGGGAGCAAGTTCCAGTACTCCAACCCGGGCATCGTCTTCCTTGGGCGGATCATCGAGACAATCTCGGGCGAGGACTACGAGGTGTACGTGGACAAGCACATCCTCAGGCCGCTCGAGATGCGCGACAGCTACTTCGACGCCACGCCGCCGTTCCTGATCGGGCGCAAGTCGCACAGCTACACGGTCCGCGACGGCGAGCGCCGCGCGCGGCCCTTCGACCCGAGCACCGGCGTTACGGTGTCCAACGGCGGCCTCAACGGCCCCGTAGGCGACCTCGCGCGCTGGGTGCGGTTCCTGATCGGGCGCCCGGCGGACGAGGCCACGCGGGCCAGGTACGACGCGGTGCTGGCGCGGGCGTCCCTGGAGGAGATGTGGAGGCCGCAGGTGGACGCGCCCGGCGAGAGCGAGGCGCCCGACCGGCCCGTGCGCGTGGGGCTCGGCTGGTTCCTCGAGACCCACGGCGGCCGCACCTACGTGGCCCACAGCGGGAACCAGAACGGCTTCATCGCGCACCTCTACGTCGACCCGCCGCGCGGGCTCGGGTACGTCGTGGTGTTCAACACGCTGGTGCAGCGCACCGAGAAGACCCCGCGCGGCACGGGCGCCGTGGATCGCGAGCTTCGCGAGCTGATCTTCGCGAAGGTCTTTCCCGCACTGGAGGCGAGGTAGGCATGGCCAACCGAGAGGCTAGGGGAAGCTGGCGCCTGGCCGCGGTCGCGGCCGGCCTCCTGGCGGCGGGTCTGTGGGGCGCGGTCGTCGCCGGGCGCGCGCAGACTGAGGCGTCACGGTCCTTCGACGTCGTGATTCGCAACGGGCACGTGCTCGACGGCACAGGCAACCCGTGGTTTGGCGCCGACGTGGGGATCCGTGACGGCCGTATCGCCGAGATCGGCGCCCTCGACGGGCGCCGAGCCACGCGCGTGATCGACGCCGCGGGTCGCATCGTGTCGCCTGGCTTCTTCGACACGCACGCGCACGTCGAGGGCGACCTGCTGAGGCATCCCGAGGCAGAGAACTACCTGCGCATGGGGGTGACCTCGCTCGTGACGGGTAACTGCGGGTTCTCCGAGGTGCCGCTGGCCCCGTGGTTCGACAAGGTTCGGCAGGGCGGAGTGTCGGTCAACGTCGGTTCGCTCGTCGGCCACAACAACGTGCGGCGGCTCGGCATGAACGGCGACTTCGACCGCCCACCAACGCCTGACGAACTGGCGCGCATGCGTGCGCTGGTCGGCGCTGACATGCGCAGCGGCGCGCTGGGCGTCTCCACGGGACTCGAGTACGTGCCGGGCATCTACGCCCGCACCGACGAAATCGCGGCGCTCGCGCGCGAGGCGGCGGCCTTCGGTGGCCTCTACGCCACCCACATGCGCGACGAGGGCAACGCGATCGAGGCGTCCATCAGGGAGACGCTCGCCGTCGGCGAAGCAGCGCAGTGCCCCGTACACATCTCGCACTTCAAGGTCTCCGCGAAACGCCGGTGGGGCTTCAGCGAGCAGTCGGTGGCCCTCATCGAGCAGGCGCGCGCCGCCGGCCACCAGGCGACGGTGGACGTGTACGTCTACACCGCTGGTGCCACCTACATCGACATCATCTTCCCGGCCTGGGTGTTCGACGGCGGCCGCGATCAGGCACTGGCTCGCCTGAAGGACCCTGTCCAGCGCGCGAAGGTGCGGCAGGAGATCGTCGACAAGGCCGCCGCGCAGGGCTTCGAGGACCTTGGGTTCGTGCAGATCGCCAGCTACAAGGCCGATCCGGGCTACAACGGGCGCCGGTTGCCCGAGATCGCGACGGCGCGCGGTGCCGAAGCGGATCCGCTCGCCCAGGCCGACGTGGCAATCGACATCCGTCTGAACGGGGGCGCCGACGTCGTGGTCCATAAGATGGCCGACGAGGACGTCGATCGCATCGTGCGTCAGCCGTTCGCGATGATCGGCGCCGACGCCGGCGTGGAAGGCCTCGCCGGCGAGGGCAACCCGCACCCGCGCAACTTCGGCAACAACGCGCGGCTCCTCAGCCGCTACGTCCGCCAGCGTGGCCTGCTCACGCTGGAGGAGGCCGTGCGGCGCATGACGTCGCTGCCCGCGCAGACCTTTCACGTCTGGGACCGTGGCCTTGTACGGCCCGGCTTCGCCGCGGATCTGCTCGTGTTCGATCCGGCCCGCGTGGAGGACCACGCCACCTTCGAGCGTCCGCGGCAGTACTCCAGCGGATTCGACGTCGTGCTCGTCAACGGCACGATCGTGATCGACGAAGGCCGGCACACCGGTGCGCGGCCGGGTCAGGTCCTCCGCGGGACGGCCGCGGCCGGCCCCGGGGCACGGCCGTGACGGTGACGCGTCGTGCCGCCTTGGGGCGGGCGGCCGCTCTGGTGCCGCTCGCCGCCTGGGCCCATGGATCTGCAGCTCTTCCACTCGCTTCGGTCGCCGCCGACGCGCGACCCGACGAGGTGATCGCACAGGACGAGGACGTGTGGCGCGCCGTCCGCGCCGAGTTCCCCAACGACCGCGCGCTCCTGCACCTGAACCACGCGGCCATCGGCAGCACGCCGCGGGCGGTGGCCGAGGCGGTGCGCGCGTACGACGACATGCTGGCCCTGCAGCCGACCCACTACTACTACGACGTGGTCGAGGGCCACATCGAGGGCGTACGCCGCGGGCTCGCCGCGTTCCTCGACTGCCATCCCGAGAATCTGGCGATCACCCGCAACGCCAGCGAAGGGCTCAGCGCCGTGATCTTCGGGCTCGACCTCGCGGCTGGTGACGAGATCGTCACGACGACCCACGACTACTCGAACGTCGTGGACTGCTTGCGGCAGAGAGCCGCACGTGACCGCATCGTCGTGCGGCAGGTGCCAGTGCCGACCGTGCCGGCCAGCCCAGACGACCTCGTCGCCCCGATCGAGCGCGCGCTCGGGCCGCGCACGCGCGCCGTGATCGTGTGCCACGTCACCAGCATGACGGCCCTGCGGTTCCCCGTGCGAGAGATCTGCGCACTGGCACGCGCGCGCGGGGCCATCAGCATCGTCGACGGCGCGCAGTCGGTCGGCCAGGTGCCGGTCTCGGTGGCCGAGATCGGGTGCGACGTGTTCGCGGCGAGCCTGCACAAGTACTTCTGTGCCCCCGTGGGCACGGGCGTGCTGGTCGTGGCGCGCGAGGCGATCGGGCGGATCTGGCCGCTGTTCGGCGGGACAGAAGCGCAGCGCAACGATATCCGCAAGTTCGAGAGCCTGGGCCCCGGCACCATCCGTCTCGCGCCGCGCACCGCCATCCCGCAGGCGGTCGAGTTCAACCAGCGCGTCGGGGTGGGCCGCAAGGCCGCCCGGCTGCGTTACCTGACGCAGCGCTGGATGGATCGCCTGGAGCGGGTGCCGGGACTGCGTGTGCTCACGGCGCGGGACGCGCGTCTCGCTGGCGGCTTCGGCGCCTTCGTGCCGCCGGGCGTGCCGGCCCAGCAGTTCGTGGACGCCCTCATGCGCAGGCACCGCATCCACGTGCGCGTGCGAGGCGTGACGGGCGAGTTCAGCGGCGTGCGGGTGTCACCCAACGTCTTCACGAGCGCCGACGAGATCGACGCGTTCTGCGATGCCACCGAGCGCGTGCTGCGAGGCATGTGATGCTCCTGCTGAGCCGTTCGGACCTGGCACGCGTCCTGGCCTTCGATGACTACGTGCAGGGGGTCGAGGAGGCCTTCCGCCTGCATGCCCAGGGCCGGTCGCTGTCGCCGCAGTTGATGCACGTCGATGCGCTGGACGGGGAGTTCCACGCGAAGGGCGGAGGCCTCTTCCTCGAGCGCAGCTTCTTCGCGTTGAAGGCCAACGGATCGTTCTTCCGAAACCCCGTCACGCACAGGCTGCCTGCGATTCAAGGCGCGATCCTGTTGTTCGACGCCGCGACCGGTGTACCCCTGGCGCTGCTCGAGTCCGGGGAGATCACCGTGCAACGCACAGGGGCGGCGACCGCGGTGGCCGCACGGTGGCTGGCGCGGCCATGCTCCCGCGTGGCGACGATATGCGGCTGTGGCAGGCAGGGCCACGTGCAGTTGAGGGCCTTGCGGCACGTGCTCCCCATCGACTGCGTGCATGCGTGGGACGCTGACCCCGCGGCCGCCGAGACGCTCGCGACGGCGGCCCGCTCGGCGGGCCTCTCGGCACATGTCGCCAGCGACCTCGCCTCGGCCGTTGCCGCGAGCGACGTGGTCGTCACTTGCACGCCGTCGAGGCACCCATTCGTCCGTCGCGTTTGGCTTCGAGCCGGCACGTTCGTGGCCGCCATCGGTGCCGACAGCCCCGGCAAGCAGGAACTCGATGCCGACGTGCTCGCGCCGCCGGCCCGGGTCGTCGTCGACCTGCTGGGGCAGGCGTCGCGCGTTGGCGAGTTGCAGCACGCGCTGACCAGGGGGGTCGTGCCGGACGCGTCACAACTCACGGAACTCGGCGCCATAGTGTCGGGACAGTGCCCAGGCAGGCAGTCCGATGACGAGGTGATCGTGTTCGACGCGACGGGGACCGCGATCCAGGACGTCGCGGCCGCGGCGATGGCGTATCACCGAGCCGTCCGCGATCGCGTCGGAATGGACTGGGACCCACGGGCCTAGCGGGCCGCGTGGGTTGACGGCAAGTGGACTCACATCGGCCCGGTGCCTGAGGGCAGAGCCCCTGTCCTCCTTCAGGCCCGCTCCCACTGCTTCCGAGTGATTCCGGCCTGCCGCAGGACGATCGCCATCAGTTCCAGGCCGATGTCGCCCTGGTGGGGATTCGGGATGGTGAGGACGAGGTCGCCCTTCACCATGAACTCGTGCTTGCCGCCGGAGAACGGGCCCTCGAAGCCGAAGGTGCGCAGGCCCGCGATGAGGACCCGGCGCTTGGTCGGCCCCCACGGAGGCATCAGCTGGCCCTGCGCACCTTCACCGTGATGCCATCGAGCGAGGGCACAGCCAGCCCCCGGGCCACCCGCACGAGCAGCCATTCCTCGATGACCTCCGCGAGGTCGCGACGGCAGCCCTCCAGGGTGGCTCCGGTGGCGACGACGCCGCGGAGCCCACGCACTGTCGCGGCGAAGGTCCCGTCAGGGAGGAGTTCGTAGCGGGCGCGCTCGAGGGCTCGTGCGATGTAGTCGGTGACCATGCCCTCAGGATTCTACAGCGGAGCGTGCGCGCGCCGTCTGCGGGAACACGACGCGTCCGGTAGAATGAACGGCAAGACGTCGTGAAGGGCTTCGCCCGGCACCGGAGCCGGCGATCTTGCGAGGCCGCGGCACGACGGGGGCAGCCCAATGGAAGACGCCATCACCGTCGGGTCGGGATCGTCGCTGGACGCACCGGTCCTCGCTGACATCGTCAGGCGCCTCGTCGCGGCCTATCGGCCGGAGCGCATCTACCTGTTCGGGTCGATGGCAAGGGGTGACGCAGGACCGGACAGCGACTACGACGTCCTGGTCGTGGTCGCCGATGATGCCGAACCGGAGCGCCTGGCCAGCCGGCGCGGGTACGAAGCGCTGGTCGGCACCGGGTATGCCGCAGACATCCTCGTCTGGCGGCGGAGCGCCTTCGATGTCAGGTTGCCACTGAAGGCGTCGCTCCCCGCGACGGTCGCCCGTGAGGGTCGACTGCTGTATGCAGCCTGATGCTGCCCGTCGCGCCGACACCCTGCCGCAGTCCCGGCAAGGTTCAGGTTCTTCGAATGCCGGCGAGCACCAGAGTCCTGCTCGTCAGCGACGGCTCATGCGACCTCGATGAGGGTGTCGCCTCGCTCCAGCGCAGCGAGGATCGCGGGGAGTTCGGCTGCTACGCGGACGAGGAGGGGAGCGCGCCTCGTGTTGCCCAGTCTCAGCCACACGACAGGCGGTCCTCCGTTCAGGACCCGCCAGACCGCGAAGTCTTCGTCCTTGGTGAAGATGACGGCGTCGCGTGCGCGGGCCTCGTCACGAACACGCGCGTCAGGCGCGGTCGCCAAGCCGAGGTCCAGCACGTGGACAGCCTCGTGGCCCATCGCCGCCAGCCGGCGCGCCAGCGCCGGCTGGAGTTGGGCGTCGACGAGGCACCGCACCCTACGTGCTCCGCAACACCGGGTGATCGTTCTGGCGGGACGCGAACTCGAGGACGGCCGTGATGTCCTCGTCTTCGAGGTACGGGTAGTCGCCCAGGATCTCCTCTCGCGTCGCGCCGGCGGCGAGGAGATCGAGCACGTCCTTGACGCGGATTCTCAGGCCCCGGATGGTCGGACGTCCGCCACAGACCGACGAGTCGATCGAAATGCGTTCAATGGCGCTCACGGGGCTTCTCCAACCTCGCCGACGATGAGACCTCCATTCTAGCGGACATCGGCTCGTCGGCCAGTCGCGCGTCGCTGGTGGACGACGGCTGACGGCCTCCCCTGTGGCACGTTCGCGGCCCCTGCCCCGTCCCGGGCGACCTGCATCAGCAGCACGTGCGTGGCGGCCCAGGCCACTCCTCCCACCAGCGCTCCTGTAAGTCTTCGACGAAATGGTGCGTCTATTGCGGTCGCAGGCAGGCGCGACGGTG
>WBZO01000822.1_pt1 | contig 57112 bp, 60 predicted proteins | sample 5204261 | NCBI WGS metagenome assembly WBZO01 (sample SAMN12412400, study PRJNA552823) | activated sludge metagenome | isolation source: activated sludge from anammox sidestream of wastewater treatment plant... | place: USA: North Carolina | collected 2017-09
TGGCAGAAGGAATGCGGGCGAGCTAGTTGAAGGTGGGGTCGAACGGCATATCCGCATAATGCTGCGACGCTTCCTCGAGGGAGACAAACACGTCCGACCAGATGCGGGTGGGATCTTTTTCGAACACGATCGAGGGATCAGCCGGCAGCGTGATCCAGGAGCCGGTCTGCATCTCGGATTCCAACTGTCCAGGCCCCCAACCGGAATAGCCGAGATACGCGCGAAACGATTCCCGCCCCGGCTGCTGCGTCAAGATCCGCTCCATAATATCCAGATCCCCGCCGAGACAGACCCCGTCGAACACATGGTGCGAGTTCTCGGGCACTTGACTGATCCGGTACAACAGCATGACCTGGTTGGTCTGGACCGGCCCACCCGCGTAGAGCACGTGGGTTTGCCCTTCTAGGATAGGTACCTGCGGAAGCGCCTCGGAAATCGACATGGCGGTCGGCCGATTCACGATCACGCCCAGCGCCCCTTCCGGTCCGTGCTCACACAGCAACACGACCGTCTGGCGAAAATTTGGGTCTTTCAGCGCCGGCGCCGCGACCAGAAAGATGCCTTTTCCCAATGGCGTCATAATAGTTGATCCTACATTGGCTCTGTCGACGACGCAAGCTGCAGGCCGATTCGGACTCCTCCCCTCTTGCAGAATGCAAAAAAGCGGCGGGTTTCACCCGCCCAGCCCCGGCGCGCCGAGACACGCCGCGCCACGAGCGAGGCCGCAGAGGTGCGGAGGGGACTCCGTCGAGGATGTGTTCAATCCGAGAACAACGCCGGCGGGCTTTCTCACCATTCTGCTATTCGTGGTACAGGGAGGGACGACGGTCGCGAAGCAGGTCGTTATAGTTGTTGAGGGACTTCACTCTGGCCTCGGCCGGATCGATCTCGATCACCGCGCACTCCTCCGTTTCCCGCGGCGCACGCCGCAGGATCTTTCCGCGCGGGCTCACCACTTCACTGGTGCCGATGAAGGTCAACCGATCCTTCCCTCCCCGCGCTTCACTGCCGATGCGGTTGGCGGTGATGCTGAACACCCGGTTCTCCAGGCAGCGGGTCACCATCGAGTCGGGGCAATGAGGCAACACCAGGTTCGAGGGATGGGCGATGATGTCCGCCCCCATGAGCGCCAACGTCCTGGCCGACTCGGGATAGAACCAATCGAAACAGATCATCACCCCGACCTTCGCGCGGCCCACGTCCCACACCTGGAACCCGCTGTCGCCGGGATTGAAGAACAACGTCTCCTCGAAAAAGAGATGGGTCTTCCGATAGCATCCGAGCAGGCCTGAAGGCCCGACGATGACGGCGGAGTTGTAGCAACGGTCCCCCGAGCGCTCCGGGAGCCCGGCCACGATCGTCATCCCACGGCGCGCAGCGATCTCGCAGAGCCGCGCGGTCGTCGGGCCTCCCGGCACCGGCTCGGCGAGTTGAAGGACTTCGTCTTTCGACACAAACTGGTAGCCGGACGCGAACAGTTCCGGCAGAACGATCAGATCCGCCTGTGCCCGCTCCAATTGTGCGGTCACTGTCTCAAGGTTTCGTCCCACGTCCCCAAAGACCGGATCGAACTGCAGATATCCCACGCGCATCGCCATGCCCCTCACTGCAAAGAAAAACGGGCAGGGTCGCCCCTGCCCGTTTCGATTCACACATCTGCGGTTGCCGACTGCTTACATACCTTCGGACAGGTGGGGAAGGGCGTTCTCGACCGCCTTGGTCGCCACATCCGCATGACCGGCCTTGCCGTGCTCCACCCCGTCTTTCAGGCCCTTGATGGCCTCGCCCACATGGGGATTCTTGGTTTCCGCCATCGCCGCCTCGGCATGCTTCAACGCTGCTTCGGCATGCTTCACCAACGCATCGGCGTGGCCTTGCTTCCCGTGAGTCACCGCTTCCTTGGCATGTTCCACTGCTTCCGCTTGATGCTTGTTTGCTGCGAAGGCCACGCTCCCCACCATCGGGGCACCCACCAAGGCCAGCATGGCACCGGCCGTCATGATTCCTCGCCACGTAGTAGTCTGCATGGATCTCCTCCTATGAAATGTGCGTTGCCTACAAGGACGCCGCGAACAATTTCAGCATAAATGGGGCCCATCGGGCTGTCAAGACGGCCTGGTGCCCTTGGGAATCGAGCCCTGCTCCAATCCCAGCAGCTTCTGCAGCCCGACCAGATCTTTCTCAGCCGGACAACCGAAGTCTCGGCTCCATTCCCACCAGGAACCGGGGTAGTTGCGCACCCGCTCGTAGCCGGCCAGGCGGAGAATGAAGTACAGCCAAGCGGAGCGAACACCGCCGGTGCAATAGCAGATGATCTCGTTCTTCGGAGTGACCCCCTTCTGGTCCAGTTGCGCGGTAATCAATGGGAGGTCCTTCACCGTCGCATCCGGATTGAGGAAACCGCTCCAGGCCACGTGCACCGCACCCGGAATGTGGCCGGGGCGAGGAATGCCGGAAATCTCCTTCCCGAAGTACTCTTCGAGACTGCGCGCATCCACGATCGTCTTGTCGGGATGCGGCTGGCGAACGATCTTCTTCAGCTCGTCCTTGGCGATGACGGCCGATTCCACCGGCGCGATCTTGAACGTGCCGGGAGCGGGACGGACCGCCCCATGTTCGAACGGCCGCCGCTCGTTCACCCACTTGACCCATCCGCCGTCGAGGATTCGAAGCTTCTTGTGGCCGAAGTACTCCAGCATCCAAAACATCCGCCCCTCGTCGCCCCAGTTGTCGAAGGGGTTCGAGTAGATGACGATGTCGCTGTCCCCGTTGATGCCGAGCGCTTGAAGTTTCTTCTCGATCCGCCCCAGATCGGGATCGAGCAGGCCCTTGGCGACCGCATTGGGATCACTATAATCATGCCACGTCGTATGGACCGCGCCGGGAATATGCCCGCCGAATTCATACGCCGCCCGGCCTCGCACGTCGATGACGACCAGTCCGGGACGACCGAGACTCTCTTGAAGCGATGCACTGTCGATCAACAAAGGGTGTTGCATGGGGTCCTCAATCCACGTCGATGGGTGTCTATCCTTGTGGTGCCGCCGAATCCTTGCAGGCCAGTGACGCGTCGACGGAAGGCAACATCAACGCGGACGCCACGGCTTCATTCAATGGAACCTCCCGCTCATACAGCGTGAAGGCGTACGGATCGTCGGCCGTCAGTCCGTACTTGGTGATGAGCATGTCATGCTGCTTGTCGGTCAGGATGTGGTACCGGACGCGCGCCTTCAACGTCAACCCCTTTGAGGCCTCGGGCAGCCGATAGCGGAACTGATAATCGCGGCTGGCCAAGGGCATCAGCCGGTTATCGTACAACTCCACGATAGCCGGTTGCCACATAATCCACCGACCCATCGTCTCCTTTTGCGTAGCCACGACTTGCTGCTGTCGGTCCCTGACTTCGAATTCCACCGTGAAGTGCCGGTCCGGGTCGCCCGTCGGAATCTTATGCCCCGCCCCGGCGTTGATCAGCGTCAGGGTGATCGTCACATCCTGCCCCGGCTTCGGTGTCATCGGGTCCGCCTTTACCTCGATGGCAACCGCGCGCTTCACCATGTCGGGGTCGTGTCCCCCGCGCCAGAGATGCCGTCGCCCCCGCCTGATCGGTCCGTTTTCGGCCACCGGCCGGTCGACCTCCGGCATGTGGCAACTCTGGCAGATGAACCCACGCTCCTTCATGAAAAACTTGCCCTCGTACTCCGCATAAGTCCCGCAAGGCCCCACATTATAGAACTGGGCCGGACCGGAGACGACGTTATGACAGCGCGAACACAATTGAGAGGTCCGAAACACCGGGTCGAACTTGGTCGGATGGGGTGCGGCGGAATCATCGAACGGCCCGAGGATGACCCCATCCCGCACGTGGCAAGCCGCGCAAGTGACCGACTCTTTCTGATACTCGGGGTCGAAGTGAGGATTCGGCTCCTGCACCGCCTTCTCGACGCGTCCACGCGGGATCTCCTTGATCAGCGTCGGCTGTTGGTTTTCCAGCGGCGTGTGGCAGTTCAGGCAAACCCAGACGTGCTTGTCCTTTTTCCAATAGGCTTGGAAGAACGGATCCTCATAGGCGTGGGCGTGGATGCTGCTCTTCCACTCCTCATAAATTTCGCGGTGGCAGGTGCCGCAAGATTCCGCCTTCAGGCTGGTAAGTCCTTCAGGAATCTTTTGGAAAGGAATCGCATGGGCATAATCAGACCGCAGGCCGAAGATGACGACGGGCTTGATCTCCGTATAGTAGACGTAAATCGCCCCTGCGAGCACCAGCAGTCCGATGAGCCACTTCGCCCAACGCATCATGCGTCCAAAAGCGCCCGAATGTGCCGGTCGACGGACGCGCCCAGCGCGCTGAGGTTATACCCGCCTTCGAGACAAGAGATCAGCCGCCCTTGGCAATGGCGACGGGCGATTCCCGCGACGATCCCCGTCAACTCCGCGTAGCCCTCCTCGGTCAGGCCCATGCTTGCCAAGGGGTCGTCACGGTGCGCATCGAAGCCCGCCGAGATGATCACGAACTCGGGCTTGAAGGCATCCGCGGCTGGGACCAAGACCTTCTGGAACACGGCGCGGTACTCCTCGTCCCCCTCGCCCGCCTCCATCGGCACGTTGATCGTGAAGCCATGCCCCTCACCTTTGCCTTCTTCGGTCGCGCGACCGGTCCCTGGATAGTGCGGATACTGATGGGTGCTGAAAAACATGACCGTGGGGTCGGCTTCGAAACTGTGCTGAGTGCCGTTGCCGTGGTGCACATCCCAATCGATGAGCAACACGCGCGTGAGCCCGTACCACTTCTGCACATAGCGTGCGGCGATCGCCACATTGTTGAACAGACAGAATCCCATGGCATGATCCGCCTCGGCATGGTGGCCCGGCGGCCGCACGGCACAAAACGCATGCTCCACACGTCCGCTCATGACCGCATCGACCGCGGCCAAGGCACCCCCGGCGGCAAGATACGCCGCCGACAATGATCCAGGCGACATCGAGGTATCGGCATCGAGCGGTACACGTCCGCTTGTCGGCGCATGGGCACGGAGCGAGGCCACGTAGGTCGGATGATGGACCTGCGTGATCCATTCCTCGCCCGCCGGACGGGGTTCGATCGCCGTCACCCGTGCGGCGGTTCCGCTGCGTTCCATCTGCTGGAGAATCGCCCGCAGCCGGTTTGGGGACTCCGGATGCCCGGCCCCCATGTCATGCTCGAGATACCGCGGGTCGTAGATAAAACCGGTCTTTCCCATCGCCGACTCGTGAATCGTGATACGTGAAGCGTCGCTTGTCTTCGGACAAGAGCGCGAACGGCTGATGGCCATAGGCTCTCGGTACTCGAGAGACCAACAACGAGATTCAAGATACGCGCTCAGATTATCACGCGCCAAACGGCGTAGACAACGCGCGGAGGGGGCTGGTATCGTCGGCGCGAGGGAGGAACCGATGGCCAATCCGAGAATTGAACCGCTGAAGAAGGTGCTGGCGCTGGACCCAAAGGACGAGGTGGCCTGGTTCGGGTTGGGCAAAGCCTATATGGACGACAAGAATTTCGACGAGGCGGTCACCGCGCTCCGGCAATGCGTGACCGTCAAGCCGAATTACTCTGCCGCCTACTATGCGCTTGCCCAGTCGCTGCAGGCCCTGACCCGCCTCGACGAATGCCGCGACGTCATCGGGCAGGGCATCGCCGTCTCAACCAAGAACGGAGATGCGATGGTCACCAAGAATTTGGAACTGCTGCGCGACGCGCTCGCTCCGCGGGCCTGATCCGGCTGATCAACCCGTTAGAGCAGCCCTCGGAAAATGTCCGTTTGCGCCCCGCTCAGGGGAGAACGGGCGCTGGGATTGCGGACCAGCATCCGGAGGCGCGGATAGGCCAGCTGTTGGCGCGACCGCTCGACAATGGACACATTGGTCAGCCGGACGGCCGAAGTGGCGGGCAAGGGTTCGACATCCCACAATGCGAGCACGACGCCGCTGAGGTGCCGCGCGTGAGGCAGGAGCATGCTGATCGAGCCGGCCAGGTGCCGCACATCGAGCTCGATCTTCGTACTCCACGGCGATCGGGATCGCTCATCATCGACCCGAGGCACCGAGATCGCGAGCACGACCGGAGCACAATAGTCGGCCAGTTGCTTGGCCTTTTGCCTGATGCGCGCGAGGATGGCATCCCGGAAGATCGCTTCCGGGGAGGCCGGGCCCTCCTCCGCATCGAGGTCCTCCGCGAGGATCGCCTCACCGAGACGCAAGGCGCGGTCCGCGGTGCCGACCATCGCCGTCACCTCCACGAAGCACCGCTCTCCGGCGATCTGACATTCCAGGTCCGCGGTCCGAGCCTGTGATTCCGAAAGAAACTCGACCTGCGCTCCCGCGCGGAGCAACAGGGTGGCCAGTTCCAACTCGGCGATCGCCGACTCCTGCACGCCGCGATCGCGACTCTCCAAACGCCCGATCAACCGATCCAGGCGCGACCGGCTGCCATGGTCCTGGCAATGCCCCTGCAGCAACGCCCAGCGGCCGACCATCTGCTCGGCCGGACGCCGGCTCCCGGCTGTCGACGATCGTGTCCGCACCCCGAAGAGCCGTTCGGCCAAGTGCGGGTTGATGCGTCGATGCCGTTTGAATCGGGGCATCTCCGTCCTCCATCGGACAAGGGAGTCAGGCAGGCGCGGCGCCCGACTCTTCGTCACGATCGTGGTGCGATGTTTCGTCCCGCGACTGGGCCAGGGAGGCCGCGACTTCGTCCAGCCAGCGCCCCGCTCCATCCAAGACTTCGCGCACCATCGGTTCGGGATGTCCCGTGCGACGCATGGTCCATTGACACAGGTACCCCAATAAATCTTCCCGCTCGAACTGTCGCGTCGATTGCGCCGCCAGCACGGACAGTTCCTGCAAGCCCGTCCGGAGAATATCGGCGACCGTGTCCTTGGCATAGGACGTCGACGCCGTTACATATTGTATGGCTCGATTGATTTCTTGTTCCGTCACAGGATTCCCCGCCGAGGCGATTGTACCATCCATGGCGAGGCGGGCAAAAGCAGTCGGCCGGACGGCTCGATCCGAAAAAGTTCATGCTCGGCCCCGGCGACGATGGTATGATCGCCGCATTGTCGATCTTTTTTTGGAGCATACGCCATGGCGGGACCCCGCAAAGCCTCTTCCGCAACCAAACGCCGCACCGCAACCACGCATGAATTTGCCGACCGATGGGAACTGATCGACCTTGTCAAGGATCCGGTTGCGCGCTTCGACGAATACTCGAAGGAGATGGGCGCGAAGGTCTCTCGGTTTGAAGCGGCCCGGGAACGAGTGTCAGCCTCCATGCCGGAGCAGGAGTTTCTGGACCTGCTCAAGCTCTCCGAGCAGTTGGCGGCCGAGTCCTCCCGCCTGGGCGCCTATGCCTACCTGTGGTTTTCTGAAGATACGAAACAGCTGCAGGCGCGGGCCTTCAAGCAGAAGGTCGAAGAGCAATTGACCGCCATCCACAACCGCCTGCTCTTTTTCGACCTGTGGTGGCAAGGCGTCGACGACAACAACGCCGAGCGCTTGAAAGCCCGCAGCGGCGACTTTCGCTATCACCTCGAGACGATCCGCCGATTCAAACCGCATACATTGTCGGAGGCCGAGGAAAAAGTCATCAACGTCAAGAATACAACCGGCCGAAGCGCCGTCCATCAGCTCTACGACGTCGTGACGAACGGCTTCACCTTCACGCTGGCGATCGGGGGTAAGAAAAAAACCGTCAATCGCGAAGCCTTGATGGCGTACCTGCGCAGCCCGAAGCCGGCGCAGCGCGAGGCCGCCTATCGGGAGCTGTATCGCGTCTATTCCGAACAGCATGACCTGTTGGGAGAACTGTATAAAACGCTCGTGACGGACTGGAAGGCGGAAAATCTCCAGTTGCGCCGCTTTGCCTCGCCCATCGCCTCGCGGAATCTGGGCAACGACATTCCGGACAAGGCCGTCGACGTCCTCCTCACCGTATGTCAGAAAAACGCGGCCGTGTTCCAGCAATACTTTAAGTTGAAGGCGCGCCTGTGCCGGATCAAGAGCATGACCCGATACCACATCTATGCCCCGCACCGGGCTGAGCGGAAGAAGTATCGCTATACCGATGCCGTGCGCATGGTGTTGGACGCCTACCACGGATTTTCGCCGAAGCTGGCCGAACTGGCCGAGCGGGTGTTTGCCGATCGCCACATCGATGCCAAGACCAAACCGGGGAAAATGGGCGGCGCCTACTGCTACAGCGTGGTGCCGGGTCTGACGCCCTATGTCATGCTGAACTTCACCGGTGAAGCGCGGGACGTGGCCACGATGGCTCATGAACTCGGACACGCGGTGCACGGCATGATGGCCGAGCAGCACAACATCTTCACGTTTCACAGCACGCTGCCGCTCGCGGAAACCGCGTCCGTCTTCGGCGAGCGCATCCTCTCCGATGCCTTGATGGCCTCCGAACGCGACCGATCGGTAAAGCAGAGTCTGCTGGTCAATCAGCTCGACGACGCCTATGCCACGATCATGCGGCAAGCCTATTTCGTGCTGTTCGAGAAATCCGCCCACGACATGATCGCGCAGGGCGCGACGGTGACCGATCTGGCCGGCCATTATTTGGAGACCCTCCAGCAACAATTCGGCAAGGCCGTAAGGGTCCCGCAGGAATTCCGGTGGGAGTGGCTGACGATCCCTCACATCTATGCCAGCCCGTTCTATTGTTACGCCTACAGCTTCGGAAACCTGCTCGTCCTGGCCCTGTACCGCATGTATCAGGAGCAGGGACAGGATTTTGTGCCGAAGTATTTGAACCTGCTGGCCGCAGGCGGCTCACAGTCTCCGCAAGCGATTCTCGCCGAGGTCGGGGTCGATATGAACGCCGAAGCCTTCTGGCAATCGGGATTCGATGCGATCGCCGGAATGGTCCGACAGTTGGAAGAGACGATGCGCTAGCCGGAAGGGCCTAGGCGGAGAGGCCGGACACTGGATGGGATGAACCCATACTGTCGCTCCGCGCCCCCGGCGAAGGTGCGTGAACCCGCAAAGCCTGCGGGGGTCGGTCCGACGAGAATGAGATCAAGAGACTCCCCACTTGGTCTCGATAGTACACCGCCAGGGCGTAGGCAAACACGGCAACCCCCAGCATCTCTGATAGCTCCTCCGCCAGGATGAGTAGTTGGTACCGGCCCGTCAGGTTGAATTTCCCATACAGAGAGTCATGCCAGCCCTCGATCATTTCACAGCCCAACGCGCCACCGACGTATAGACCGGCGGCGAGGACAAACCGGACACGAGTCTGTCCGGGAAGAGCCATGAGAAACCGCAGGTACGCAATCCCAACGAGGAACACGAGGATGGCAGCGGGTATGACCCATTCATAGAACCACAACCCCGCACCCCGGTGAATGCGGGCAAGCCCAAGATTGAGCTGCTCATGCAGGCTGGCGGCTTCGTCGACCGAAAGTCCCAAGAAAAGCCCCCCCAATACGACCCAGTGCATGGCGAAGGGGTCCCGCGCCTGCTGCTTGGCACAGGCAATCATCGCGAGAATTCCCGCGCACAGGAGCAGTATCGTCGACGAATACCAAGAAGGGAGATTGTTCTCCTCCGACATGTGGAACTGCCGGGCAAATCCCCACTGCGCGTCGAAACCCATTTCATATCTCAGGTAGAGCGAAATGCCGGCCATGAGGCCGAGGAAGACCGTACAAGCCGTCAGGAGGAAGAAGAGGAATCGAGGGGAGATATGCATTCGAACCGGAGGCGTCGAAACCTGATTCATGTCCATCCGCCTCCGATCGATCCAAGGAGAAGCGACTCAGGCACTGGCACCACCATATCAGTGCACTCCCCGCATCCGCAGGCCCAATGAAACCTTCCCACAATCCCCCGGCTCCACTCGTTGATTACCGGCCGATCGGATATCGCCACTCAGAGCTTAACCGAAAGCGTTGATCTGTCAAATGGATCAGGACCGCTAGCGCGCAGACCTGCATCCGCCGCGCTATGCAACGGCAGTAATCATGACTCTTGGATTACGGCAAAGAGCTGCAGCGTGAGGTGGGGAGAATGGTTGCTGATATCTGAGCAAATCAGAAATAAACAAACACGTTAACCGGCACCAGGCGGGAACCTACCGGGGAATCGCCGCCCCTTCTAGCGGGACGGTTGCGAAAGGTCGCGCTCGGCCGTGAGCCAATCTTCCACGTCGTGGCCATCCTGGCAGCCACGGGCTTCGTAGAGTTCATAGGCCCTGGCGGCGACCTGGCTATGCCACTGTTGAGAATCAGGATGAGCAACCAACCCATTGGAGGCGGTTACGGAGGATTGTCGTTGTATGCGGGATGATTTTCTCACAAAAAACTCTCAAATAAATGCTTTTAATCAATGTGTTACAGCTAATACCTCTTGCTTTAGCTCACGCACTGATATGCAGCTGCCTGGTCGACGGAACGAAGAAATTCATCAGAAGGAAATGGCTTGAGGAAACAGGCGAAGGCACCCAATTCCGTGGCCCAGCGCTGAGAGCGACCCGGTTCTCCCGACAGGAGAATCACAGGAATCAGGGGCCACATGATCCGAACCAACAGCATGAGCCGCATCCCGTCCAGGTGAGGACTTTCGTAATCCGCCACGATCACGTCGAATCGCCGTTTTCGCAGTTCATCGACCGCCTCCAACCCGTTCAAGACCGTTGTGACCTCGTACCCCTGCCGTTGGAGCATCAAGGCGAGCAATTGACGGACCTGTTCCTCATCTTCCACGACCAGCACAGACCGTCGGTCAAGCGCCATGAGCTCGCCTCCAGAAATTCGATCCGGGCAATTATGCCCCAAACCCCCAAGTACTCCACAGAGCTACAGCCGCGAGTGCCAAGATTGCCCAAGCCAACTCTCGATCGCCAATCCGCTTAATCATATGCATCGCATTTCCTCCTCGGCCTGATTCCACTACAGGCCAGTCAGGCATTAAGGAATAGCAACGCATATGCCACCTTCGCCTCTTCAATTTGGCGTGATTTTTCCATTACCACTTTCAAAACCGAGCGATTCCGCACATCATCACCTGTGCGCTGCTTCACAATGACGCCGACCGACACCATTGCCTTGCATCTCCAGTGAAGCAGGATTTTCGCTGACCGAGGCGGCAGTTCGCACGATTCCCTGCAGATGTCGGCGATCGAGTTCCCCAAAAGGAGGCGCGTCATCGCAGTGAGGCCCGACCACATCCGACCACGGCAACCACTCGGCCGACACGAAAATGATGGGGGTCTTGGGACAGAGCGCCCGCCCCAGCCTGACCAGGCGGGCTCCCTCCATCAACGGAACGTGGGCACCGACCACGATCGCATCAAACCGCCGCTTCTTGATTTCAGACGATACATCCCCGGATTCGGCCGCCAGATGCACGACGTAGCGTGCTGCCTCCAACGCCGCGCCGACGGCACAGCGCAGGTCTTCATTGCCATCCACCACCAGCACACGCTTGCCATATCCATCCATAGAGCGTCTCCCTTTCGCCGCATCAACCGATGAACGCCATCGCCGCTGCAGACCGCCGCCTCCATGACGCACTACCGTCGATGCCCCTGCATCTCGGGATTCAGCGACAACGGGGGCTCCTGCAGCCTCCCTCCCCGGTCTTGGTCCACCCCGAGCAGAATCGGCACCCGAAGATCGTCCGGGAGCAACACCATCTTGGCGTTCGGACTGTCGTACAGTTTGAACCGTAGATAATCCGGCGTCAGGGTCTTGGTAATGGTTTCCTGAGCCTTGGCTTGTCCCACCGCCCGAATCTTCAGTCCTTCGGCTTCACCCTCGGACCTTATTCGCACGGCATCGCCTTCCCCCCTCGCCCGCCGCCTGGCGATTTCCGCATCCTTCTCCGCGATGATCAGTTCGAACTCTTTCTGTTCCTTTTCTTGCTCCTTCGCCTGCTTGCGTTCGACGGCTTCCAGGACGATTTTCGCCAGCTCGATATCAGCCAGGGCCACACTCTGGACTTCCAGATGCCGCCCCTTCAATTTTTCGACGACGACCGCCTGCACCTTACTCGCGATTTCCGCGCTCTTCTCCGGTACCGACACCATCGGGTAGTTGGAGACCACACTGCGCACCGCGGCCAACAACTCCGGCCTCACCACACGCGGATAGAAATCCGGACCGATCTCCTGCGCAAGAAAATACACTTCCTCTGCGATCGGCCGCATGATGATGGCCGTCTTGAGTGCGACGAGCAGGTCGTCGGAACTGAGGGCATCGACCGTTTCCGTGTAACTTTGGAGTCGGACGTCGTAGACGAAGATGTCATTCCATGGCGCCCGCCAATAGAACCCACTTTTCAGCGTGTCCGTCGTCAGGCCTTCCGTCAAGGGGTACCAGCGCAACCCCCGTTGCCCGGGATGCACCGTCGTCCCGCACGCTTGCAGCAGGCACAGCGCAAGCAGACCGGGGACCAGCCGCAACAGCCATTGCCGCATGATTGCCTCCTTCCCGTAACCGAGGCCGGCGGCAGGATCAACGGGGCCCATGTCGGGCTACTGTTGGGCTGTGCCGACCCAGACCAGTGTTGAATGGATATGGGCCTGTCGTTCCTGTTCGCGGGCCGCCGCCGCATAGGACTGCGCGAGCAGCCTCGTGCCCTGGACCCAATCGGAGTCGGGACCGAACAACCGTTCATATACGGTAAGGCGGTAGGTCAGGGCTTCCGACATCTGCCACAACTTCGCCGCTTCTTGCTTGTAGAATTCCGCCAACTTTCCCTGGTCGGCGGAACGATCATAGCTCGTCAGGGACAATTCACCATGGCGGTCGGCGCACCCCGTCACGGTGATCAGACCGATCATCCAGATGACGGTGATGACGGTTGATCGGACGCCATGCATCATCGCTCCGATCCCGGCGGCGCCATGCGGCTCGGTGAGCACCAATCATGCGACGGTTGCCAGACGATTTCGTAATCCTCCCCCAATGGGACCAACGCGATACATCTCGTCAGCAACAACCGGTTGAGGGCACCGAACAGGGCGCGCCAGGAATACGCGGGAAGCAAGTCGGCCAAGGCAAAGAATGTCAATCGCCTGTGGTGCCGAAACAGCGCCTCCATCATCTCGTCAAGATCCGGATCGACTCCCCCACCTGTATAGCCATTCATAGTCCACCACCGTCCCTGTGGCGATCTGGACCGGCCGACCGGTCCGCTTGAAGCTGAGCCGTTTCGAATCACAAGCAATTTGTGGTCCTGCGCACCTGTGTGTCGAGATGCGGCATCTTTCGCGAGACCCGATGACGCCGGGTAGTTCCGCACTGTGGAATCGGTGCGGAACCGCTCGAACGCGCACCCTCCCCTGCTCATCCGTCGCCTGGATTGGCAGAACATAGGAGCACCTTGATCAACTGATTAGCTACGGTAGTTTGTATCCGGCTGAACGACGGTTACCAACAAGCCCCGGCCGCGTGTCAGGCCCTGGGACGAACAGATCGCGGGCCCGGCCCTTCACCGAACGGCGCCACGCATCCCGGCACCTCGCGCAGCCTAGAGCGGTTGTCGCCAACACCTCACACAGAGATGCGACCACCGCTTCTCCATCGCCCTTCAGCACACAGTCGATGTCGCCGTCGCCATGTCGCAACAGTTCCGAAGCAACGAAGGATGCGCGATGCGCGCCCACGAATACGAAACAGGCCGGCAAGAAGGCCTTGGTAAGCTTGCCAGGTCGACGATCTCCGGCACATTCGCCAGATAATTGCAGGGGAACGCCACTGCGTCCGGTATCCAGTGCCGAAGCAGCCTCCCATAGTCCCGATACGTCTCAACCTGCAAGTCGATGAGGCGGACTTCATGCCCTGCACGCGCATCGCCTCCGCCACCAATTCCAAGCCGAGCGGCTCCAGATGCAACTAGATCTTCGTATACATCAGCGGTCCCGGGTGTACGGCGAGCACACGCATCACCACCGCCTCATTTCATTGAGCGACTACTGGATCATCCCGTGCGGAACCTGGCGTTCGGCTTCTCGCGCCCGTTGTTCCGCCTGGTCCGCAGCGATGCGCAGTTGCTGGGCCAGGACCCGTTTCCGTTCCAGCAGTTTCTGGTCCAGCAATGCCGGGCTCTGCGACAACATTCGGACCTCTATGTCGTATCGGTCCGACAGTTTTCGGAATTCCCTCGCCTCCTGGCGCCATCGAAGCGCCCTCGTGGCGAACTCATGAGGCGACGGAGTCGATCCGACTCCGGTCGCAGTGGCCGACGCGGACGCTTTGGGGGGAGATCCTCCCGCGCAGCCCGCAGAGATGACGACGGCGAGCACCCCGCTCAGAAACATGAGGTATCTGTTCATGATCGACACCTCCTTGTCGCTCCGTGACTGAAGGCTGGCTAGAAGGACCGCAGCTTGGACTCCATCCCCGACCCGACGCCTTTCGGAACCGCCGTCGAGATCGGTTGTCGCGGCTGGCCATTGCCTCGAACGCCGATCGTCGGCCGTTCGCGAAGGACGACGGATTTCACGAGGCGTCGGCCGTCCCGAAGAAACTCAATGCGTATCTCCTGGCCGGCCCGAAGCGTATCAATCGCATGGTGGAAGGCGTCCGGAGTGGCGATGGACCGCCCTTGAACCGAAATCAGGATGTCTCCCCCGAGCACCCACGGTATTCCCTCAATCGTCATGTTCAGCCGCCCCGTCCGGAAACCCGCCTCGGCGGCCGGGCTGTTGTCTTCGACGTCTTCCACCAGCAGGCCTTGGGCCAGCGGCAAGGCAAACAGCTCCTTGAACTCCTCCGTGATGAACTTCCCCGTCACACCAAGCCACGGGCGCACGATCTGGCCCTTCTCTTTCAGCTCAGCCAGTACCTGCTTCGCGAGGTTGATGGGAATGGCGAATCCGATATTCTGCGCGCCGGTCAGCGTGGCCGTGGCGATGCCGACGACCCGCCCCTGCGTGTCCACGACGGGGCCGCCGCTATTGCCGGGATTGAGGGGCGCCGTGGTCTGAATCAGTCGGGCCGGAGTGAAGGGCGGAGGGCCTTGCGCGGGGCCGAGGCCGCTCACGATCCCGGTCGTCAAGGTAAAGCCCAAGCCGAATGGACTTCCCACGACGACGGTTTGTTGTCCGATTTGCACCGTATCGGAATCGCCCAGCACGACCGGATCGACGGCAGACTCATCGAGATCGAGCCGGAGGACCGCGACATCCGACGTGGGATCCTGGCCAATCAGCGACACGGGTACACGCCGCCCGTCAAACAAAATCGCCGTCATCACCCGTGCCCCCTCTACGACATGGGTGTTGGTCAATATGGTGCCGGCCTCGTCGACGACGAATCCCGCCCCCACGCCGGTCGTGGGGGGACTCAGCAGGGGATGCGTGGATTCATACGTAATGGCGAGCGAAACCGTGGCGGGGGCCAGCCTTTGATACAGATCGACCATGCGTTGCTCGTCCGTCGCGCTGTGCGCATCGCCCGTCCACGGCATCGTCGCCGGCACCCAGAGTATGGCCAACATGCCGGCGATCCAGACACGTTGAAACGAACCTGTGCACACCTTGCGTTGTCTCATACTGCACCTCACACCTTCGGGCCCATCCGACCGACGACCGGTTAGGATGCATCCGACATCGCACGCCGTGTCGCGGCCTGGCCTCATGCCGGCGTGCAGGCGTCGTGGACGACCTGCAGCAACCGGACTGTCTCAAAGGGTTTGGAAACGAGGGCGAACACCCCCTGCCGCTCGATCGACTCGGGCAGATCCGGCAACTCCGCCGAAAGGAGAATGACCGGGGTGTCCGGCCACAACTCGCGGCAGACCAGTAAGAATCGCGTCCCGTCAAGGTACGGCAGACTGTAGTCGGCCATGGCGACGTCGAAGCGCCGCTTCGTCATCTCGGCAACGGCCTGGCACCCATCGCTGGCCAGATGCACCGCATATCCGACTTCCTCCAGCACGGCTGCGACCGTGCGGCAAACCCACTCATCCTCATCGGCAACCAGAACTCGCCTGCCATACCCCTCCATGGTGACCTCTTCCCGCTGGAAACACCGCCGGCGCTCCGGCAACGCCTGGATCGCTCTCCAGTCCATTCCGGCCGGGAGTCGCCGGAATCACGTCCTATCCGGCATCGCTGTTCTGAACCAGAGCCCCCGGCGCTCTCGTCCACGCCGAGTATCCGGGCGAACTCGATGGGAACGTCGCCGGCCGTTACGAATGATCGAATCCTCTAAATTGCCGCAGTTCAGGCAGCGCGCCACGGACAACCAGGTATGAATCGAGCCTTCTTGGGGATTGAATAATGTCTCGATCACCATCAGTCCCCGGCAGCGGCTGCATGACATCTCGGACCTCCTTGACTAGGTCGTGGTTCGATCTACCGACCTCGGCTCATCATGTCCTGGTCGATGCTCATCGAGCTCTCGTGCGCCCGGCCTCCTCGGTCAGGATCGGGATTGATCAGGATCGGCACCCGGAGATTGTCTGGGAGCAACACCATTTTGGCGTTCGGACTGTCATAGAGTTTGAATCTTAGATATTCAGGCGTCAGTGTCTTCGTAATGGTCTCCTGGGCCTTGGCCTGTCCGACCGCGCGAATCTTCAACCCTTCCGCTTCCCCTTCAGATCGGATCCTGACGGAGTCTCCTTCCCCGCGCGCGCGCCGTCGCATGATTTCCGCATCCTTTTCCGCGATGATCAACTCAAATTCCTTCTGTTCCTTTTCCTGTTCCTTGGCCTGTTTCCGCTCGACCGATTCCAGGACGATCTTGGCCAATTCGATGTCGGCCAGCGCAACGCTCGCAACCTCAAGATGATGTCCTTTTAATTTTTCAACCACCACCGCCTGTACCTTACTCGCGATCTCCGCGCTCTTCTCCGGGACCGTCACCATGGGATAGTTCGACACCACGCTCCTGACCGCCGCCAGTAACTCCGGCTTCACGACCCGCGGATAGAAATCCGGTCCGATCTCCTGCGCGAGGAAGTACACCTCTTCCACGATCGGCCGCATGATGATGGCGGTCTTGAGCCGCACCAGCAGGTCGTCCGAGCTCAACGCATCCACCGTCTCCGTATAGCTTTGAAGACGCACGTCGTAGGTGAAGATGTCGTTCCAGGGAGCCCGCCAGTAGAACCCGCTCTTGAGCGTCTCGGTGGTCAGCCCTTCCGTCAGGGGATACCAGCGAAGCCCTCGCTGACCCGGATGCACCGTAGTGCCGCAGGCCTGGAGTCCGCACAGGGAAAGAAGCACCAGCACGATAGAGCATCGTCGCCACATCACGCCCTCCTTTCTGGCTGGAGGTGTCGGCCGAGCTGTGCAACGTTCAGCGGACATCCGGCCACACAAATCCTGAGGACCGTCGCCCCCCGAGAAGCCCCAGGTGCTTGCCCGCCTTGCGCTCATGTTCCTGCGCCGCCTCTTCGTAGGACTGGGCCAACAAGCGCGTCCCCTTGACCCAATCTGAATCCGGGCCGAAGAGGCGCTCGTAGACGACAGCTCGGTTGGACATCTCCTCCGCCATCTGTCGCAGTTTGGCGGCTTCTCTGCTGTAATATTCGGCGATCGCACGCTGATCTTCCGTCTGATCGTAGGCCGTAAGGGCCAGCTCCGTGGTCCGGTGCGCACAGCCCGCCGCTACGATGCCCGCGACGAACAGCCCCCCTGTGACGATGCCCAGTCGATGCCATCGCATGATTACACCGGCGTCCGCCGCATCGGCGACGCATGAAGCAAGCGGCCGTAAGGCCGTCGGCAGACGAACACGATTTCGTAGCTTCCCTCGACCGGCAGCAAGGCGATACGCCCCTCGTGATGGAGGCGAGTCAAGCCCGAAAACAGCGAACGCCAGGAATACTCGGGAAGCAGCTCGGCCAACGCGACAAAGGTCAGCCGTCGGTGCAATTGGAGCAACGCAAAGATGCGTTGGTCGAGGGCGCGATCGGGCTCTTGCTCATCATCCGGTTCCATGCTCGCTCCGTTGATGACCACGGCGTTCCAGGACATTGTGTCCCATTCGGTCGGAACCCAATTCAGAATGGGTGCAATATGTGATCCTATTTCTCGCTTCCAAGGGAGGCCGAGCCATCCTTACAAGAAAACATGCCTCTGCGAACTCACGTGCAAGCAGGACACGGCCGACCGGCGGTTCCGCACCGTGCGATCCGTGCGGAACCGCTCAGTGCCTCAACCGTCGCCGCTCGAATGGCGCCTCCATGCCGGACCTCCCGCCGAATGTCCGCAGGAAGCATTTCCTTTGTTCGCCCTGCATTCGGGACGGCTGCGATCAGCGCTGCCCCCTCGCGGCATCAGACCACAGCTGTACACCTCCTGACCTTGCACCGGCCAGGCGGCTCTGATTCATGGACTACCGCACGAATGCTGCCTCGTCGACGTAACGGCCTGACAGGACAGGCACACGCTTTGAATAGATCAATTGAATTGAGGTCGGTCATGGAGTTCCGCAACCCGACTCCAGCAGCCCCCTACAGAACTGAATGCCCCTATGGTTTACTGGAGCAGTGCCTAAAGGTGGAGCCGCTCAGATCACGGATAGGCTCGCCGTTTGAATGATCGAATCGTGGCAGAGTGAATGTTTCCTCCCCCCGGCTGCGGTCCGGCCGTTAGAGGCCCTAAAAGTCAAGGTGTAATCCACCATGTTGAGGCCCTCGCTCAAAACGCTGCTTGCTTGGGTGAGCGCAACAGCCGTGGTCCTCGTCGTTCTGGCAATCATCACCATTGGGTTGGTGGATAAACTGGTGATTGCCGAATCGGCCGCCGACGACCGCCATCGCGCCTTTCTCCTCGCCGCCGCTGCCATGAGCCGGTCCCTGGCAGAGTCCGGGGAACACCTGGATGTCCAAGTGATCGAAAAAACGGCCGACGAAATTCTCCAGCTACGGCCTGGACTCCGCCGGCTGAGCTTCTTTGATATGACCGAACAGGCAGGGAGGTTGATCTGGAGCAGTGATCCCTCACAGACCCCCCAGGTGCTGCCCGCATCCGAATTGACCGATCTCAGGGCGGGACGATCCCCCAGCTACTTCGACGAGTCGACGACAGACCATGCCTGGATGATTACCGCACCCGTGACCATCGACGGCCGTACGATCGGCGCCTTACGAGGACGATTCTCCGTGGCGAAATTCGATCGCATCGCCGAACAGGAGCGGGACCGGGCTCGTGTGATCGCGGTTGCAATGGTCGGACTGACCTGTCTCGCGTTTCTTGTCCTCATCCAGCGTCAGGTCCATCGACCGATTCATCGCCTGCTCGATGCGATGGGGCGCGCGGAGGCCGGTGACTTGACGAGTCGCAGCACTCCGATTGGCCCCACCGATCTGCAGGAAGTGTCATGCCAATTCAACCGGATGCTCGATCGGGTTCATGGAACCATTCAAGAAAAGGAGGTGCTCCTCGCGGAAATCCGCAATTTCAACGCGACGCTGACCGCCCGAGTCGACGAAGCGAAACGCACGATTGAACACACCCACGCCATGCTCGTTGACGCGCGGGTGCAGGCCGAACGAAATGAGAAGCTGGCCGCCCTGGGGGAACTGTCCGCCGTCATCGCGCATGAGTTGGGCAACCCGCTGAACGCGATCTCCGGGCATCTCCAACTTGCGGAGAAACTCCTGGAGCCGGTTCGACTGCGGCGCCACCTCGCCATCATCAAATCCGAAACGGACCGCATGGTCCGCACCATCCAGACCTTGCTGGACTCCACCAAGATTCACGGACAAACGCACCCTCTCGACCTTAATGCCATCATCCGGGAGGTCCTCGTTCTCATCGGCCCGACGGCAGAAGGACAACAGGTCCGGGTCAAAACCGACCTCTTGTCGAGCCTGCCGCCCGTGTTGGGCGATCCTCGCACCCTTCACGGCATGGTGTTTAATCTGGTCACAAACGCTCTTCAAGCCATGCAGTCCGGGGGCGAATTGGAACTCCTCACGACCGACGTGTTGAGCAGCCCCATCCATGGCCTGATCGTACTACAGGGAAGTCCGCGCCTCGTCGACGGAGGGGTTCGTCTCATCGTTCGCGATACAGGTATCGGCATCGCCCCTGACGCCCTGGCGAGAATTTTTGAGCCTTTTTATACGACCCGACATCAGACAGGAGGGACGGGATTGGGCCTCACGATCTGCCAACGCACGATTACATTGCACAGCGGAAGGCTGGCGGTTCAGAGCAGGCCTGGACACGGCACCCAGTTCACCATCGACTTGCCGACACATACATGTCCGGACCTTCAAGGAGGCCGTCGTGGGTACAGGTAACGGGGTGGTCCTCATCGTGGATGACGACCGCGAAAATCGCGAACTCCTGGCAGAATCGCTGCAAGGGGCGGATTTTCGCGTCGATGTGGCAGCCAGTGGGGAGGAAGCGGTGGCGAGAGGCGGCGAACCCTACGAGGCCGTCATCACCGATCTGAGGATGACACCTTTGTCGGGACTGGACGTCCTGGATGCCTTCCGCAAGATGGCACCGGAAACTCCTGTCATCCTGCTGACCGGGTTTGGATCGGTGGAAGCAGCCATCCAGGCGATGAAGCGCGGAGCGTTCGATTACATCACCAAGCCGGTCAATTTGGAAGAGTTGATCGTGGTGGTGGGCCGGGCGGTCGAACATTGTCGTTTGGTAAGAGAGAACCGCCATTTGAAAACCTCGCTCAGCCAGCACTTGCGGACCGCCTCGATGATCGGACAAAGCCGAAACATCGTGGAAGTCTTCAAACTGGTCGGGAAAGTAGCCCCCAGCAGGACGGCGGTGTTGATTCAGGGAGAGAGCGGAACCGGGAAAGAACTGATCGCCCGTGCGATCCATGAAAACAGTCCCCGCGCGCTCAAGCCTTTCGTCGCCGTCAATTGCAGCGCCATGCCGGACTCGCTGTTGGAAAGTGAGCTCTTCGGGCACGCCAAAGGCTCGTTCACCGGCGCTCAGTCGCTTCGGCGAGGGTTGATCGAGGAAGCCAGCGGCGGGACCTTCTTCCTCGACGAGGTCGGGGACCTGTCGCCGGTCGCTCAAGCTAAGCTGCTCCGCGCATTGCAGGAAGGCGAGATCAGGAGAGTGGGCAGCAACGAAACGATCCCTGTCGATCTGCGGGTCGTAGCCGCGTCGCGGCGGCATCTTCCGCAGGCAGTGAAGGCCGGTCAGTTTCGGGAGGACTTGCTTTATCGCTTGAACACGGTCACGATCACGCTCCCGCCGCTTCGCGAACGTCCCGAGGACATTCCGCTCCTCGCGGAGTTCTTCCTTTCTCGATATGGAGGAGACAAGGACGTGCGGGTCACCTCCTTGTCACCAGCCGCCATGCAGGCGCTGTTGAAATATCCATGGCCCGGCAATGTACGGGAGCTCGAGCATGTGATCGAGCGGGCGGTTGCGCTGGCCACCCACTCGGTGCTTTCCGTCGACGATCTGTCTCCCGAGATTCGGGAGAAGCCTGTGCACCATGGCGAATCCTCTCCCGATCTTCCTGGAACCTTGAGCCAAATCCAACGGGAGCGGGTCCTGGCAGTGTTGGCCTCGACCAGAGGCAATAAGGAACGCACCGCCCGCCTTCTCGGCATCAGCCGGAGGACCCTGTATCGGTTCCTTGAACGGTACGGACAGTCCAGGAGTGCTGCTCAGCATTCGAACCGGTCAGACAATCCTCCCGTCTCCGAGACCACGCCGTGACCCAGCCTCGTCACAGCCCGCCGACAAGGGCACCCCGTATCTATCTGACACGAGGTGCCATTCTGGCACAGCAAGACAGCCCGTGAGTCTGCTTTGGGCCGCTCACCTCGTCGAGGCAACCATGCGGTAGGGACCCTGCTTGCCTCGGGATTCCGATTGGCCGGCGAACACCCTCTACTGGAACCGGCGAAGCGCCTCTCCTTCCCGGCCCCATTCACGTTCGATTCAGGGGGTTTTCAAGGCATCGGCACTCAACATAATCACTTCGATTTCCTCGGTGATTTCCTCCTGCCGCAGCCGGTTGCGCGTGAGGGTCAATTCCTCGATGTCCCGCTGCAACCGCTGAATGGCTTGCTCCATGTGCTGAAACCGCTTGAGGTTCTCCGCCATAAGGGAACTAAAAAATACCTCGTGGAGAATTGCAATCAGGTAGTGATCGAACAATTCAGCCACAAAAACGAAGGGGTCGAGGGTCAAGCTCGGCGGGTACGGATACCGAGTAGCCTGTCGCTCCACCGGATGGAATGGTCGGCGCACTTCTACCGCTATTTCATCAGTTTCCGCGCGATGGTGAAGAATGGTGAGATCGAGCGGAGACTCGGACTTGCTCCGGGCCTGGACCGCCCTGAGTGTGTCCGTGAGGTGGATGAGCACCGATGGGACCTCTTCGGCCACGGCGGGTCCGGGAACGGAGGCAACGATCCGAGGGTCATCCTTTAGTTTCTCGGCGAGCTTGCTCCCGACAAGAATGAGGTCATGCTGCTGATCCGCACCAACCGGCGCAAGCCGTGTGAACCGATCGAACAAGAGGTCGTTGAAGTCGCCGCACAGACCCCTCTCGGAGCCGATGAGGAGGTAGACGGGCCTGCCTTGCCCGAGCCGCCGTGTGCCGGCCGGGTAAAATGTCAGAACATCAGCGGCGGTCATTTCAATCCCCTCCACCACTCGATGCTGGGTCGATGACAAACGGGCGAGCTTTTGCGTTTCCAACAGTGCGAAATTCTTCATGGCACCCAAGATGCCGGTAATTTCCCGCAAAGTGAACAGGTGATCCTCAATTTCACGCGGCTTCGTCATGCCTCTCTCCGCAGAGAAATCGCGCTGGTCACCACATCAATCCACCGCTCTTCATGGTCTTCCAGAGTGAGTTGACTGTTTCGTATCCGTACCGCCAAGCGGTCCAAGTGCGCACGAAGATCACTCATCGGGAGCGCGTCCAACAAACCCCGATTAAAAGCCAGCATCCAGGCCAACTGAAACTCTATCGGCAGGGGAGCCAGACGATCCTGTTTGAGAATCTCGCGCAATATCCGCCCTCGTTTGATCTTGGCCTCCATCGACGCTTCCAGCCTGGCCCCAAAGCGGGTAAACACTTCCAATTCAAGAAACTGGAGATAGTCCAACTTCATCCGCCCGGCCTGCGCTTTGATGCGAGGATGCTGTCCCTTGCCTCCGATTCGCGAGACCGATCTCGTGACATCGATGGCGGGCATGGTGCCGCCTGAGGCCAGGCGCATATCCATGTAGATCTGCCCATCGGTAATGGAGATCAAATTGGTGGGAATGTAGGCGGAGATCTCTCCTTGGCTGGTCTCGACTATAGGAAGCGCCGTCATGCTACCGCCTCCGACTTTCGGCGCCAAGCAGGTCGACCGTTCGAGCAGACGCGAATGGAGAAAAAAGATGTCGCCCGGATAGGCTTCCCGTCCCGGCGGGCGACGGAGCAACAACGACAGTTCACGATAGGTGTGGGCGTGGGTGGTTAAGTCATCATAGATGATGAGGCTGTCTCTGCCTTGCCACATCCATTTTTCGGCAATGGCACAGCCCGCGAACGGTGCGAGATATTTCAGACCTGGCAGCGCGGTGGCCTCGGCCACGACGACGGTCGTGTATTCCAATGCACCGTATGCGCGAAGGGTTTCGATTGTATCGACCGCGCTGGATCGCTTTTGGCCGACCATCACGTAAACACAATACACATCCTTCCCCCGCTGATTGATCACGGTATCGACCGCCAGCGCCCGCTTCCCTACCCCATTGTCGCCGATGATGAGCTGCCGTTGGCCTTTCGCGACCGGGACGAGTGTGTCCACGATCTTGCAGCCGGTATAGAGCGGCCGGTGCACGAAGTCGCGGAGCAGAATGGGAGGGGACGAAGCGAAGAGCGAGGTCCGGCCGATGCAATCCGGCGTCGGAAGGCCGTCCAACGGATCGCCCAAGGGATCGATGACCCTGCCAAGCAATGCGTCGCCGAAGGGAACGCTCAATCGCTGCCCCGACAGGTATGCAGCGATACCCGCAGTCAGTGATCGGGTCTGCGTCAAGAGAATCGCCCCCAGCCGCCGAGGAGCCAGGTGAAAGACGAGCGCGCGACTCCCGTCCTCCAACGCAATGACCTCGTCAATCGCCGCAGAGGGAAGCCCTTCGATCCATACGATCCCGTCCCCCACCGACACGACACGGCCCGCTTCTGAAATGCGCAAGCCCAAACCGTACCGGTTCAACCAGGCTGTTCGGCTCGCGAGCGGCGACCTAGGAATCGGCTGTGGGAAGGGCACGAACACTCGCCTCCTGAAAGAATTTCAATTCATCTCGAAGGTTGGCGCTCAAAATCCAGGAGCCCAGGCTGACGTGCAGTCCGGCCTTCAACTCCGGATCTTGCCGCCAGGTGATGGAGATGGGGCGCCCGACGAGCGAAAACAAGGCCTCCGAGAGCGCGTCCCGTTGCGCGGGAGCCAGTTGGTAGGCGCTCGTCACCGTACTGGACGCCTCCTGTTGAGACAGGGCTGCGCGGAGGGTTTCGCGCCGATGATCGGGCAGTGTGCGGAGATCTTCCAGCACCACCTGCACCAACTGCATTTCCACTTCCGCACTGGCCAGTCTTGATAACAATCGAGCCGCGAACCGCCCGCCCTGAGCGAGGGCCTCCTCTTCAACTCGACGGGACAGCTCGCTGAGACGCCGTTCCTCCAACGCCTGGGCTTTGTCGCGCTCCTGTTCCAGACCGGTCCGTAGGTCGGCTGTGAGACGGGCACGCTCTGTGCCGATCTCCTCGATCAACCGCGATCGGGCGGCAGCCCGTTCCCGCTCCCAATCCGCGATTCGTCCTTCGTATTGCTCCCGGAGCGTCTCGGCCTCCTTCCGAAGCGCCTGCGAGTCCGCGACTTGCTTCTCGATATCGGACTTTCGCTGGGCAATCGCACTCAGAACAGGTTTGTACAAGAACCGCTTGAGCAGCCACACCAGGACCAGGAAATTGAGAACTTCAAGAATGAAAGTGGTCCAGTCCAATTCCACGGTGCATCCGTTCCGGCTCAGCCGTTGACCGCACCACGCAGATCGTTCGGCCTTCCCCGCCTTATTTCAACAAATATTCCAGGAGCGGATTTCGAAACAGAATGATCAACACGATGACGAGGCAATAAATCGCCAGCGATTCGATCATGGCAAGACCGATGAACAGCGTTCGAGTAATCGCCTTCTCCGCCTCCGGCTGCCGGGCCAGCGCCTCAAGCGCCTGGGTAATTGCGCGGCCCATCGCCAAGGCGGGCCCAAGAATCCCGATGGCGATGGCCGCAGCGGCGGACACGGTTGACAACGTTGCGAACCACGTGATGTCACGCATACGGTCATCCCTTCTCTTGTTGCTGTCTGGACTCCTGTGTCTGGATGGCACCGGCGATGTAAATCAGTGTCAGCATCCCGAAGATATAGGCTTGGATCAGCGCTTCGACCAGATGCAACATCAACAATGGAACGGGCGCGAGAAAACCGGCGACGAGCAACACCAACAGCGCCGCCATCTCCAGGCTCATCATGTTCCCGAACAGTCGGACCGCCAGCGTCACGGTGCGACTGACCTCGCTGATGACGTGGAAAGGCAGCAGCAGCGGCGAGGGTTTCAGGTAGTGACGGAGGTACGGCCCGATCCCTTCGATCCGAACGCCGAACCAATGGACGGACAGAAAGACCACAAGCGCCAAGGCCGCTGTGACCGAAAGATCACCGGTCGGCGCATGAACTCCCGGAATGAGCCCGATCAGGTTGGCCGTGACGATAAAGATCCAGAGCGTGGCAATGAACGGAAATACGATGTCGGCCTGTCTCGGCAATACGGCCCCGATGGCGTCATCGATCGCCCCGATCGTCCCCTCTACCGCCACTTGCAGCAAACCGGGCTGCCGGCTGAACCGGTGTACGGTCAAGAAGGAAAACAGGACCAATCCCGCCATGATCATCCAGGTCACGACGACCGCATAGGTTACGGAAATCGGACCCAGCTGGAGCACTGTCCCAGTTAACACGCCTTTCTGCAGCATGGCCTATTGCCTCTCCCTGACAAAGAGATAGACGTTCATGGCTCCGACTACCAGCCCCACCATGATCAGGCTCAAGGTCCATCGAAGCGAATAGCCCTCGGACATCGTATCGATCCAGCGACCCACATAGGCCCCGACCACAACCGGCAATACCATCAGAAGACCGAGCGTGCCCAGATACGCGGTCTGAGCGAGCAGAGTGGAGCGAGCCCGTTCCGCCCGCCGCATGCGGTCGATGTCCTTCTCGACCTGCTCCCTCAGCTGCCGCCCGTCGTCCATGCGTAACGGCTTCCCCCCCGCCCCAGCTTCCAGAGCCGCTTGAGCATTTCTTCCTCCAAGCGGTGGACACTGTCTTTGACGTCTCGCAGGGCGATTTCTTCAGCCTGCAATTGGTCCGCGAGCGCGATTGAGATGCGGGCATAGTCGTCGTCGCGGAGATACCGCCTCGTCATGAGCAAGAGCTCGTTGTTGACAAAGTACAACAGGGCGCCGGGCAACGCGATGAATTGACGCCGGCCGTCCATGGTCCTCAGATGGGCCAGACCGAAGAGCAGCGACGTCATCGTGCGATGGTGTCCGGCCAGAATGCCGAAGCTACCTGAAGCATCGCGGCCCACAAACGAGGCCGCCCCGTCGATGCGCTCATATTGCGTCGCACTCTGTAGATGAACGACGAACTGATTCACGGGGATCCCTCTTTCATGGAGCCACGCATGTAGCAACGTTCTTCAGGCCGGTCGTCGAACTCCCCCTTTAAGAAGGCCTCACAATCCTCGAGCGTCGTCTGCAGCGACACGGAGGCGCCCATGATACCGGTGAAGGCGGCGGTCACATGAAAAGGTTGGGTGAGGTAACGTTGCAATTTTCGGGCGCGCAGCACGATGCGCCGATCCTGCTCGGACAGCTCCTCCAGCCCCAGCATGCTGATGACATCCTCGAGTTCTCGATATCGAGCCAAATGTTCCCGCACCCCCTGCGCAATGGCGTAGTGCCGGTCGCCGAGGAAATGTCGATCTATGACTTTGCTCGTCGACTTGAGCGGATCAACGGCCGGATAAAAACCCTTGGCGGCCTGCGAGCGTGTCAATATGACGGTCGTGTCGAGGTGGTTGAGAATGCCGGTCACGGCGGGATCGCTCATGTCGTCGGCGGGAACGTAGATGGCTTGGACGGATGTGATGGAACCTTTCGTGGTCGAGATGATACGGTCTTGCAGTTCCGCCACTTCGCTCATCAACGTCGGCTGGTAGCCTACCGTGGCCGGCATCCGTCCCAACAGCCCTGAAATTTCGCTCCCCGCCTGTACGAAGCGAAACACGTTATCGACGAGGAGGAGGACTTCCTTTCCAACCTGATCCCGCAAGTATTCCGCATAGGTCAATGCCGCGAGGGCGACGCGGAACCGGACTCCCGGCGATTCATCCATCTGGCCAAACACCATCAGCGTGTGGGGCATTACACCGGCCTGTTGCATCTCATGCCAGAGCTCGTGGCCTTCGCGAATCCGTTCCCCCACCCCCGCAAAGACCGACACTCCCTGATGCAGCGAGACAATGGCATGCATGAATTCGGTGATGAGGACGGTCTTGCCGATCCCGGCCCCCCCGAACAATCCTGTCTTCCCTCCCCTGACGAACGGACAAAGCAGATCAATCACCTTGATGCCGGTTTCGAGAATCCCGCTGGCGCCTACGGTCTCGTGGAGGGGAGTCGGCGTCTCGACGATATTTCGCAATTGCTCCGCCTTCAGCGCAAGGCCACCGTCCAGAGGGTCCCCGAACACGTCGATCAGGCGGCCGAGGCAATCCGGAGACACCGGGACCCGCAATGGTCCTCTGGAATCGAACACCGGCATGCCACGCTGGAGGCCGGCAGTATCGTGCAGGGTAATGGCTCTCACGTGCTGCTCGTCCAGATGCTGGTAGACCTCGAACGTGTAACGCTCGCCGTCGAGCGCAGCCCATAAGGCCCGGTGGAGAGACGGCAGTTGTGTGCAGGTGATGTCGACAACAGGACCATGGACCGCATGGATCATACCGATGAGGTTCTGCTGAGTAGGGAGGACGGTCATGTCCGCGTCCATTCAGTTCGGTCAGGTTGACGCCCCGCTTCATCCCCAACAGAGCAATAGACGAACCAGAGCTGCGGGGCACACCCTACCGGCCTCCAGCAATGCGATCGGTCGCTGACATGTCCACCGCTTCTGTTGGATGAAACTCCTGGTGTTCTCCAATCGGAGATCGAATCCGTCCAAGGGACGGTCCCGCTCAAGTACCATGTATGGTGAAAAACTCCCCACTCACGAAACAGATCATTCTGAGGAAATGCATCAAGGACGCCTGGAGTACTGTGCCGAAGCTGGAAGGCTCATCCGTCGGTCTTCCGAACAGCCCTTTTCTCTCGGAGCGTCACAGATCGGCCCCCCTGCCCCTGGGGACGGCTCACAAGGACTCGAGAAGCTGCTGCTTCTTCAGGCGATAGTCTTCATCGGTGATCAAATCCTGGTCGCGCAGCTGTCGAAGCTTCCGCAACCGTTCTTCGAGGGACGATTGTCCTTGCGAGGTGGCCGTCGAGGACGGGGATGAGGAGGGCTGCATCCCCGGCTGTTCACCGATCGGACGCCAACCAGAACCTGTGATCAGCGACTGGTAAGCAATGGCGAGTTCCGGTACCCGCAGGCTGAAGAGATGCCCCCCCGGATCGTCTCCCTGAATCAGTGCCATGTGGGGTCCAGGAACAACGTCATACGTATCGCTGTTTTGGGACCGAAGGGGTTCCTCTCGAAGAAGCTGACGAATATTCGGGAGAGACACCATCTCGCGGTAATTGGCCAACAAGAAATGCAAAGAGCTGTTCGTGACCAAGCATCCTCCGGTGGTCATTGCGGCCACATGAGGACTCCTCCGAGAGCTGAGGCCGAACACACCACCTTCATTCGAACGGGTTTCCGCCATCGCTTTGCTCAAGGCGTACAGCCGGGAACGGGCGGTTCCCCATTACCCCGACGCCAGCCGGCCCATGACCTCGAGTCACACCATGCGGCACGAGCAGTCCCCACAGAAGAGGAACGCCGGGTCCTCCTCTGTGTCCGGTTGGCACCACGTGACATCCTGGCGCACATGGCTTCCCATCGAGTCCTACCGCTCAGGCACGATCCACCGGCCATACGGGACTTTCCACTCACAATCTTCCTCCAATCAGAATGGCACTGCATTTGCTCAGACCTCACCGCTATGGGCCGGAAGTTACCGGTGTAAGGGGTCGCCTTTTGCCTGCCGCTGCAGGGAGCATGGAGGTCACTATGGATGGGTATGGAAAGCGCGTACTAGTCGTGGAGGACGACAGCTTCGCCAGGGACATGCTGGCGAGTATCTTTTTGCAGGCCGGCTACAACGTCCACGCCGCCTCCGACGGGCAAGAGGCGCTGATGGAAATGAAGCGGCGGCGCTTCGATGCGGTGGTGACGGATTGCCATATGCCGCGCCTGAATGGAGTGGAGCTTCTCTCGGTCGCGCGAATCGTCTGGCCTGATACGCCGATGGTCTTGGTTTCAGGAGATCAACTCGATATGCCGGACTTAGCCCTGCGCCATGGCGCCTACGCCTATGTCCAGAAGCCCTATGAGCCTTCCTATTTGCTGGCCATTGTCGGGGAAGCCATTCATGCGTCTCCGGGCGGACCTTCCTGCCCCGTGACCGTTTCCCACGATCGAATTGAATGCCCCTGACGAGCGGAGGGCTCCATGTCGCAGCAGAACATCATAAGAGGGCTTTTCTTGAGTACGGTCGCAGGAATGGTCGGAGGACTGGTCGGAACCGCATGGCATTCGCCCGCGGTCGGAGCTGCGCAGAACCGGTCGGCCGAGGAACGGACGATTGTCCGCGCCGAGGAATTTCATCTCGTCGATCGTCCGGGCAACGTGCGAGCACGCATCGCTTTTTCGGCCGAGGGTCAGCCCTACCTGTCGATGACCGACGAATCCGCCACCAATATCGTCTGGTTGGGCCTGTCGAATGAGTCCGGGCTTGCCATCCGTGACGTCGACGGGAAGACCCGCTTGGTTTTGAGCATCGATTCGACCGGAGAACCGTCCCTCGTGGTACGAGATCGTCAGCACCGCACGAACTCGTTCCATCCTTGATTGCGGCAGCCTGCTGAAGAGACTGTCGCGCAGCGCCTTCGGCGAAAGGAGGCCCATGAGCCACGCGACCTATGACTTTGATCTGCTCTGTATCGGCAGCGGCCCGGCCGGACAACGGGCGGCGGTGCAGGCGGCCAAGCTCGGCAAACGGGTCGCCGTCGTGGAACAGCGGCCGAGTCCGGGAGGCGTCTGCGTGGAGCGGGGCACGCTTCCCAGCAAAACCTTCCGGGAAGCGGTCCTGTCGTTCGGACAGGGCAGTCACCACATGGAACGTTTTTGGGGCACCCGCCCACAGACGCGGCCCACGGTGGAGCAACTACTCGGTCGGGTCGAACATGTCATGCAGCGCGAGGTCGGCGTGGTGGTGGACCAACTCTGCCGCAACGGGATCGTGCTCATCGAAGGACAAGGCTGCTTTGTCGATTCTCATACCGTCATGGTGAAGAATCGTGGAGAGGCACGGATGGTCAGCGCCGAGAACATATTGATCGCCGTCGGCACCGTGCCGGCTTCTCCCGATGTCGCGTCGGGAAACGGCCGCGTCATCTGGACCAGCGACGACATCCCCTCGCTCACCACGCTGCCGCGCACGATGGTCGTGGTCGGCGGAGGCGTCATCGGCGTGGAATACGCGTCCATGTTCGCCGCCATGCAGATCGGAGTGACGCTGGTAGACAAGCGGACCAGGTTGCTGGAATTTCTCGACTCCGAGATCGTGGACGAGTTGATGCATCAAATGCGCAATCGCAATGTGACCTTCCGACTCGGCGAGGCCGTGGAACGCGTGGACGTAACCGCGGACCAACCGGCCCGAGCCGTGCTGTCGCTCGAATCGGGCAAACGCATCGTCTCCGATTCGGTCCTGTATTCCATCGGACGAATCGGCGCCACCGACCCGCTGAACCTGGCCGCGGCTGGTCTCACCGCCGACAAACGAGGCCGCCTCAAGGTCGACGCCAAGTTTCGCACGGAGGTACCGCATATTTTTGCCGCCGGCGACGTGATCGGCTATCCAAGCCTCGCATCCACCTCCGCCTCTCAGGGACGGCAGGTGGCATGTTACGCGTTCGGCATCGATGCCGACCCGATGCCCGATCACCTCCCCGTCGGCATCTATTCCATTCCGGAAATCTCGATGATCGGTCCGACGGAGCATGAGCTGACTGAGCAACGCATTCCCTACGAGACAGGAGTCGCCCGCTATCGCGAGATCGCTCGCGGGCAGATTCTAGGTGACAACAGCGGATTGCTCAAATTGCTGTTCCATCGGGAGGACAAACGACTCGTGGGGGTGCACGCGATCGGAACCGGGGCAACCGAGCTCGTTCATATCGGGCAGGCGGTACGGGAGCTCGGCGGAGGGCTGAACTATTTCTTACGCACAGTCTTCAACTACCCGACATTGGCCGAGTGCTACAAGGTGGCCGCGCTGGATGCCTTCAACAAGCTTGCGATGTGAGAGTCGGCCGTCTTGCGTCACAAACCAGTGCGACGGTGGTTTCGAACGAGGGCGAAAACAGTCCCCGGCATACAGAGCAGGCGCCTGCCCCGTTCCCACGGTTTTCGTCGGCCTGTTCCTGCTCTTCTCAGCATGCACCAGCGTGGACACGATCTTGCTGACGAGCGACACATTCCCTCCCAAGGAGTCCGGCGACCAGGTCGCGGTGTTGAACGAGCTGCCGGCCCGGCCCCATCGAGCGCTTGCCGAACTCCGAATCGGCGATAGTCGGCTCAACTTCGGACATCTGCAACGCAGAATCCTGGACCGGGCCGCGGCCTTGGGGGCGGATGCGGTAGTCTTCGCCGAACCGGATACTCAGACCTTGCATCAGATAGCGTATGAACCGGCCTACGACCCGTGGGGCTACAACAGCCCCTACTACGGCGGCCCCTACGGTGGTCCGTACGGAGGCTGGGGGCAGTGGAGCGGGCGCTACTCCGGCAACCTTGCGGTGCCGTACGACGAGACCGTTCGAATGCTCATGGGTACCGCAATTCGCTATACGGACACGGTCGGCGCACGCGGTCAGGGATCGTCGGAGGACGGCCGGGCTCAGACATATCGTCCGGAGAACCACGGACGCACTCAAAGCCCGCCATAAGGGTAAATGCATGAGCCTCTCGGCGCATACTGCTTCGATGGGGATCGAGTGTAATGACCGTGTGACGCTCCTTTCATCCTTGCTGGGCTTGATGCTCTTGACCGGCGCTTGCGCCGCCGACCGCGGACCGGTGCTGGCTGGGATTTATCAAACGTGGGACGACGTCATCACCCGCTGGATCGGACGGCAAAAAGCGGACCTCTACTTAGAGCTGGGCCCGCCGCAATTTCACAAAGAGTGGCAGGACGGGGTGGAGGAACTCGTTTGGGACATGACATTGCCCAGCCTGCCGGGTCAGGCGGAGATCTACGGCACGCTGCCGTTGTATGGGGGTGTGGATTGCCGGCTCTTCTTCTTTGCCGACGGGCAAGGCATCATCAAGACCGGTCGACGAGTAGGATGTGACTAGCATGGGGGCATGGTCTCCTCTTGGGATTCTGGTTCACATCCGGCGGCTGTTGTTGTGCGGCTGTGCGCTGCTCGCAGGTTGCGTGTCGGTACAGGTCGAGCCGTTGACTCATGAGTCCTATCCGGCACGCACGAGCGGTGAACCGGTGCAATGGTTGGAGACGGAACCTCGCGCGGCGCACCTCGCACTGGCTCGAATCATAGCAACGAGTCGGACCGCGGGAGAGGAAGGGCTGCGAACGAAGATCCTGACACGTGCCCGCGCGCTGGGAGCCGATGCCGTCGTGGCGGGGAAATTCGACATCTTGGAATCGATGGGGCCCGGGCCCCGGTACGAATCAACATTGGGACCGGCTTCGGCCAGCTTCAGTCCCTACAGCGGCGGCTGGGGCTGGTGGTCGCCGTTTTATTACGATTCCTGGAGCTTCATGCAGAGCTCGGTGGACCAACCTGAATGGGAAGAATATTTGTCCGGAACGGCGATTCGATACCTTGATCGGCAACCGTCGCCGACAGCGAAAAGATGACAGCGCCTTCGAGGAGGACGCAGGTATGATGAAACGAGGACTGTGGATGACTGTGGGAATCGTGCTTGCGGTGGGCATCGGCGCCTGTACCGGCACCGGTCAAACGAATCGAGGGGCTGTCGCTTCTCCAGGAGATCCGGTCATTGGTCTACTGAACAAAGGCATCGCCCAACTGACTGTGAACATCAACAGCGTCTCGAAGCGCATCAGCGGCCTGCAACAATCGTCGGCAACGCCGGACCCCACTCTTCAGGAATTGCAGGCCCTGGACCTCTCCGGCTGGCAATTGCATCGGCAGCAATGGGTGTTGCAACGGGATCATCTCATGGTCGCGCGGGACCTCCTTCAGCGGGTTCAGGCGGCCCCCTCCGAGAAAATACGACTATTGGACCAGTGGCGTGAGCATTGGAATACCTATCTGAAAAGCTTCGACGAACTGCGCCAGAAACGCCACATATTGGAGAGTCAGCACCGAGAGATGGAGGCCCGGTTAATCGAGCGCCGGCTCGAGTGAACACCGCTCACGGGACTGATACCGTGTCATCACGGCCTGCCCTTACTTTTCAGATGTCGGCTTCCAGATCCCACCGGTTCATCCTCCCTAAACCAATAGCGCAAGAGCGCGCTCGTGGCGGGCATTCCCATCGTGAGTGTTCACACACAATTAACGAACTCTTGACCGCGACGCAATGTTAGCCGAAGGGCGTGGCACCGGACCTGCTCCTTTTCCGACACGTCTGGCTCAATGACTGTCACGTTGGAAAAGGAGGCATGGAATGCTTCGGTTGCGCGTTCACACTTCCCGGTTCGATCGAGGCACGCAGTTTCGTTCGGGCGCGATGGCATTGGTGCTCACCGGTGGATTGACACTTGCGGCGGGTCAGGTACAGGCCGGAGCGGAAGACATTACCGTTCAGACAGCAGAGCAAATGAGAACCGGTTCCCCGTGGAATCCCTTCGCTTGGAAGTGGACGCCGACCGACGAGGAACTCCGGAAATACCGGCGAAGCTGGAACCCTATGGCGAACGGACCCATTCTCAATACCGGCGTGGATGTGCAACCACAGGGGCAGTTTCTGGCTCAACCGTTTCTCTTCGGCGAGTTCGGACACCAGGTATACGGCAATAGATTGAGCGCGGCCTCCATGGATTCCAGAGATCACCTGCAGGCGCTGGCTCCTACCTTCATATTTGCCTACGGATTGACCAATAATCTCGAACTCGACGTCATTCCCGCCGGCGCTTCCTCCTTGTGGTGGCAAGACACCCGCCGCGCTCCCGACGGCACTACGGAGCGAACCGACGAATTTGGTCCCGGCGACACCACCATTTACGTCAAAAACCGCCTACGGGTCCAGGATCCGGATACATGGCAACCCACGATTACCCAATTCCATCAATTGGTCCTGCCGAGCAGCCAGTGGCTCGGCACAAAAGGCATTCCAGGCGGGTTTTCTCCGCTCGGCCGTCTTCCTGCAACGAAGTTCGGCGCACTGTCCTATACGGAAGGCCTGATGTTTCGAAAGAATCTCCAGCCCTTTCGAATCAGCGCCGGCGCCTACTACACCTATACCGTCCCGGGCAGCAATGCGGGCATGAACACGTATATCGGCGACATCATCAACACCCGATTCATCATTGAACACATTCTGAATGATGAGAAGGGCTTTGGGTACAATTTGGAATTCGTCACTCTCCACCAACTTCCCTTTCGGGCAGATGGACATCCCGTGAATGTTTCGACCATTCCCGGGACCAATGCGCATTCGCTCACGCTGTTTGGTATTGAGCCGGCCGTCCAATACAAATTTTTTCAAACCGAGCACGGCGCACTCGTGGCCGCGGCCGGCGTGCTCTTTTCAGTTGCCGGCCAGAATAACATTAACGCCATCTACCCCAATCTTTCGATTTATTATTATTGGAGCAAAGGTAAAGTCATGATGCGCTAGAGCGACAGTGGTGAGAGGAAGGACCTTCCGGCGAGCCGCAAGTGGCGTGTGCCATTCCGGCACACCGTGCCACATTGCTTCAGCGGATTTTTGCTTCGTTCACTTTCTAGAGATTTACGATGGCAGATCCGTATATGCTTCCCAGTGCAGAATCGGCTTTCTTCCTAACTGATGTCGCTGCGCTTCTCGTTGTGACCGCTGGAACAGGCCAGGACCGAATCAATGCAGAGGGATACGGCTGACAATGTCACGCGACTGGCAAGCAACCTGCTTCCTCCTTACTCAAGTGGCGTCCCAATGAATCGAGCCGTCCATCTCACAGCCATCCTACTGATTGCGGAAAACCTATCCTGTACGCATTGGCAGGCTCAGTATCTGGACGAGACGCTCAATCGTGCAACGCAAACTGACGTTGCGAAACGATTGGGGCCGCCAACGGAAACCCGGCCCTCAGCCGAGGGAAAGACGATTTGGCTGTATCGGGCGGTCGGTGGGACCACTCCGCCACCCATGGGCAGCGGGGAACCTTATTGCAAGGAATATCGCTTGACGTTTGACGCAGAGAAGATCCTCCGTCAGCGGGAGTCGTATCGCTGCTAGGCCCGTCGCCCTCTGCAGGTATGAGTTGTGTAAGGTGCAGCCGTATTCGCCGGGTTGGAGGCACAGCCCGGCAGTCGAGGGATGCGGCACCCAATTGCGCAGCGCGGCCACAGCAGCTTCCATCCACGGTTCGCGCGTATCATGTTCGCTTATTTTTTTGATCGGCCTCTGCCGCCGGCACTCGAGGGATTAGCCGACCTCGCCCTGGATCTGCGTTGGACCTGGAGCCACGCCACCGACCAGCTTTGGAACAAGTTGGACCCCGAAGCCTGGGAGCGTACCGGCAATCCGTACTACATCCTGCAGAGCGTCTCGCAAGCCCGTTTGGAACAGGCTGCCGCGGATCCTGCGTTCGGAGACGAGCTGCGGAAGTGGCTGGCCCAACGGCAGCACTATTTGCTTGACCCTGGCTGGTTCGGACGCGGGCGGGAGGAACACACCCCGAAAGGAGTCGTCTATTTCAGCATGGAATTCGGGCTGGGAGAAGCGTTGCCCATTTATTCCGGCGGCCTCGGCATTTTGGCGGGCGACTACCTGAAAGCGGCCAGCGATCTCGGCATTCCCGTGACCGGCATCGGGCTGCTCTACCAACAGGGATACTTTCGACAACTGTTGGATCCGGAGGGACGACAAGGCGAAGCGTTTCCCTACAACGACCCCATAACGCTGCCCGTGACCCCGGCACCGGACCGTGAAGGCGGCTGGCTGAAAATCCACCTGGAGTTGCCGGGCCGAACGATGGTCCTCCGGACCTGGCAAGCCCGGGTGGGCAAAGTGACGCTCTATTTGCTCGACAGCAACGATCCGTTGAATCATCCTCCCGACCGAGGAGCCACGACCCATCTCTATCCGTCGGACCCGAGGTCTCGGCTTCTCCAGGAGATCATCCTGGGGATCGGAGGCTGGCGGGTCATTGAAAAGCTCGGGATTACTGCCGAGATCTGCCACCTGAACGAGGGACATGCGGCGTTTGCAGTACTTGCACGGGCAGTTGCGTTCATGCACCAGACCGGACATCCATTCTCCGTTGCACTCCGTGCGACCAGAGCCGGTAACGTGTTCACGACCCATACGCCGGTCGAAGCGGCGTTCGACCGGTTTTCATCGGACTTGTTTCGCCCCTATGCAGCCTTGTGGGCCGAAATGATGCGGATACCGCTTGATGATCTGTTGGCCCTGGGACGCAAGGACGCTGACAATCGAGACGAGCCCTTCAATATGGCGATCCTCGCCATGCGCGGGAGTCTCACCGTCAATGGCGTGAGTCGGGTCCACGGCGCAGTCAGCCGAGGCATCTTTCAGTCGATGTTCCCTCGGTGGCCTCGTGAAGAGGTTCCGGTCACGCATGTGACCAACGGCGTCCATGTTCCGACGTGGGACTCCCAGGAAGCAGACGCCCTTTGGACGGATGCCTGCGGCAAATCCCGCTGGCTCGGTGACCTCGGCGAAGTCCGTTCCTCCATTGAGTGCTTGAGCGACGATGACCTCTGGCTGTTCCGGACGGCCCAGCGCACTCGACTGATCCGCTATGCCCGCGGGAGATTGATGCGACAGATGCAGGAGCGCGGGGCGGCGCCCGATGACATTCAAGCAGCTTCGCGTGTACTCGACCCCAACACCCTGACACTCGGCTTCGCCAGGAGGTTTGCTGAATATAAGCGTCCGAACCTCTTGCTGCACGATCCCGACCGGCTGGCAGCAATCCTGGGCCGCCGGGACCGTCCGGTCCAACTCATTGTTGCGGGCAAGGCCCATCCTCATGACGATCAAGGCAAACGCCTGGTCCACCACATGACACGCTTCGCCGCAAGGTCCGACGTCTGGAACCGTGTCGTCTTCTTGGAAGACTACGATATCGCACTGGCCCAGTATTTGGTGGCCGGCATCGATGTGTGGATCAATACCCCGCGCAGGCCTTGGGAAGCTTGCGGCACGAGCGGGATGAAAGTGCTCGTGAACGGCGGCCTGAATTGCTCAGAGTTGGACGGCTGGTGGGCGGAAGCCTATGTTTCAGACGTCGGATGGGCGATAGGAGACGGTCGCGACCATCCCGAGCCGGAGTACGACGCAACGGAGGCTGCGAACTTCTATGACACGCTGGAGCGAGAAATCATCCCGGAATTCTTCGAGCGGGATCACGTCGGGATCCCTCATAGGTGGCTGAGCCGTATCCGAGCCAGCATGTCCCGTCTTACGCCGCAGTTCAGCAGCAATCGCATGGTGCGGGAATATGTCGAGCGGATCTATCGGCCCGCCACGCACGCCGTTCGTCGCCGTCTCACGGATGGAGGAAAGCTCGCCGCCGAATTGGAAGCGTGGCAGGCGGAATTGCAGGAAGGTTGGACAACTCTTCGCTTCGGAGACCTCTACATCGCCAAACAGGGGGCAAGCTGGCATTTCGACGTCCAGATATACCTCGGAACGATTCCACCTGAGTCGGTGCAAGTGGAGCTGTATGCTGATCCCGCAACAGCTGATGACCTCCCGACGCGATTGGTTATGGAGAGGCAATCGGCCATCGCCGGAGCCGTCAATGCGTATCTCTTCAGCGCCGATTGCCCGTCACTCCGTCCTTCCCATCACTTTACTCCTCGCATCCTTCCCTTCCATGCTGCGGCCTCGATCCCGATCGAGGCTTCGCTCATTTTGTGGAAGCAGTAGAACGCTGCTTCTGTTTCGAACCCCCGCCCCATTCGGTCACCGCATTTTCAGGACCGGCACCGCTTTTGCTAGCTCACCATGCAGTCGCATGGACGACGTTCGGAGGCCCGGAGCGAGAGCGCTCCAAGACGGTCATAGATGGGCGACTCAATTTCCGCACCGGGCCTCGAAGAGCAATGGGTCACCATCGCTACCGTGCCATTGTGACACTCGCGTGACGTTGTGACACGCCGGGGTGCGCAGCCAAGCACACCTCACCTGAAGGACCGTGCCGTTGATCCTCACAAAGCGCAGCACTGAGACACGTGCGAACGGGATTGCAGTCGAGGCCAGTCCACCGATGAATATACGGGACAACCGCACGATTCTGTTGGTGGAGGATAGTCCGGAGGAGGCGGAACTCTTTTGCGAGGCATTGAGAATTGCTTGGGATTCCATCGCATCACCGGAATATTTTCCGCGCCCGACCGTCACGGTTCGGCACCATGCCGCCGACGCCCTCGAGTTCCTGAGAGCGCAGGCGGCAGCGCATCCTCCCCTCCTTCCAGCATTGATTGTCCTCGATATTGATCTCCCGGGGGAGATGAGTCTGCCGTTCTTGCAAGCGTTGCGTGAGGACTTACATTTCGACACCGTGCCGGTAGTGGCGATAGCCTGGTCTGAAGAGGACTATGCCGCTCAGTGGCTTGAGCGTGTCGGCCTGTCAGCCCTAGTTCCCAAACCGCTCCGCTTCGAGGAGTTAGTCGGCCTTGTCGACCGGCTCTGTTGGCCCTTCTTTCTCTCACCCGCCAATCTTCAGCGCGGCATGGAATCACCATAGAGAAGGACGATCTACTCGATGGTTCGTGCATCGTTAACAAATCCCTTCGCAGTGGCGGCCATCAGCCTCATCGTCGTGATTCTCGGAATTGTCTCGTACCAGAACATGGTCGTGGACATCTTCCCGGAAATCAATCTGCCGGTCGTGGCAGTGGCGACGTTTTACAAGGGCATGGGCCCCTCGGAAGTCGAGGGCGCGATCACCCTCCGTCTGGAACAGGCCTTTCTGCAGGCTTCCTATATCGAACACATCGAATCGCGCTCTCTCCCCGGCGTCAGCCTTATAAAGATTTACTTTCAACCGTCCTATGACGTGAACGCGGCGGTGGCGGAGATTACGAGTCTCACCTACTCGAACTTGCGCTATCTGCCGCAGGGCATCTTCCCGCCCGTCATCATCAAGTTCGGCGCAGCGAGTCTGCCGATTGCCGTGCAGACCACCAGCAGCGAGACGATGAGCGAAAAGGACGTCCGCGACATCGCCTATTTCAACGTGCGGCCGCAGTTCGGCGGCGTCCCGGGGATCATGTACCCGACGACATTCGGCGGAACGGTCCGTCAGGTGACGGTCTTTTTGGATCCCGAGCGCATGCTGGCCCGCGGCGTCTCGACGCACGACATCGTCAACTCCGTCAATGCCCAAAGCGTCCTGCTGCCGGCCGGGGACGTGAAGATCGGCGATTTCGACTACAACGTCTATACCAACAGCATGATCAAGATCGTGGACCAGATGAACGACATCCCGCTCAAACTGGTCAATGGGGTGCCTGTCTTTCTCCACGACGTGGGGAAGGCCGTCGATTCCACGATGATCCAAACCAATGTGGTCCGCATCAACGGCAAGCGGGCCGTCTATCTCCCGATCATGAAACAGGCCGGCGCGAACACGCTGAAAGTCATCGACGGGATCAAAGAGATGTTGCCGAAGCTCGTCGGCATTCCCAAAGAGATCGTCGTCAAGCTGTTGTTCGATCAGTCGCTGTATATCAGGCAATCCATTCACACGCTGGAGCATGAAGGGTTGCTGGGCGGCGGGTTGGCCTGCCTGATGGTCCTGTTGTTCCTGGGAAGCCTCCGCTACACGCTGATCATCGCCTTGGCCATTCCCCTGTCCGTCACGGCGGCCTTCATCGGCCTGTTCTTTACCGGCCATACGATCAATATCATGACCCTCGGAGGCCTGGCTCTGGCGGTCGGTCGCCTGGTGGATGACGCGATCGTCGTGGTGGAGAATACGCACCGGCATATGGACATGGGCAAGACGGCCAAGGAAGCCGCGGGAGATGCGGTCACGGAGGTCGCGATGCCGATGCTGGTGATCACGATCACTGTGTTTCTCGTGTTCCTGCCGATTGCCTTCTTCACCGGCATCATCAAGTTCCTGTTCGTCCCTCTGGCACTCACGGTAGCCTATGCCATGATGGCGTCGTATTTCGTGGCACTGACGGTTGCACCGGTGACGATCGCCTGGCTCTTCCGGAAAGGGCACGGAGGCCACGAGCACGAACCGCCGCCGCAGAATGCCATCTTCGTCTGGTGGAATCGTCTCAATCTCTTCGACCCCTTCGTTGATCGATACGTCTCCGTGCTGCGCTGGTGCTTGGCCCACAAGGCGATCGTCATCATCGTCGTGGCGCTCACCTTTGCCGGCTCGGTCTTCATGGCCCCCAAGATGGCCACCGAGTTTTTTCCCAAGGTCGATGCAGGGTCATTCATTCTGAACGTGTCGGCGCCGGAAGGGACGCGCATCGAGAAGACCGAAGCGATCATTGCGAGAATTGAGGACTTGATCAGGAAGGAGATTCCGGAGACGGAGTTGGACCAAATCGTCTCCAATGTCGGGCTGCCGCAAGGCTGGATGGTGCTGTATTCCCCCGTCAATGGCCCGCACCAGGCGTTCATCCTGGTCACCCTCGTCCGCGAGCATACCGTCCGTACACCGGACATTGTTACGCGGTTGCGCGAGACGCTCTATCGCGAGATGCCGGGGCTGAAGTTTTCCTTTCAGACGGGAGGGATCGTCAGCGACGTGATCAACTTCGGCTTGCCCGCGCCCATCGACATTAAGGTGAGCGGCATCAATACGGCTGAAATCGCCGAAGTGGCCAATCGGATCAGAGACGTGGCGGCACGGGTGCCGGGCACGGCGGACGTCCAGGTTCGGCAGGGGATGGATTATCCGGAAATTCATCTCGACATCAATCGCGCGAAGGCTTCCTATGTCGGACTCAGCGAGCAGCACATCGTCACGGACCTCATCACCGGCCTCGCCTCCAATATCAGTCTCAATCCCGGTTACTGGATCGACCCTCGTACCAACAACGCCTACTTTGTGGTGACACAGTTTCCGGAACAGATTTTGGTGGAGTTTGAGGACTTCCTCAATATGCCGTTGATCGGCACGCACGTCGAGCAGCCGGCATCAGCCAGAATCGGCGGAGCAGGCCTGAAAGGAACATCCCTAATACTTGGGCAAACTCCGTTTCCTCAGCAACCTCGCCTACCGGGGAGCGGGGCCGACGACTCCAGAGCGCCCGTGCTTCTGCGGGACCTCGTCGACGTCGTCCGCAAGGTCGGGCCTGAAACCGTCGATCACTACAACCTTCTCAGAACCATGGACGTCTTGGTAAGCGTGGCCGGCAACGATCTCGGGCACGTCGCGGCACAAATCCGCGGAGAACTCGCGAAACTGAATCTGCCTCAGGACGTGCGGGTGGCCTTCATGGGCGAGTTCGAGAGCATGCGCGGGGCGCTCGCCGGGTTCGCCGGCACGCTGCCGCTCGCCATGGTGTTCATCTATCTGGTTATGGTCGGCCTGTTCCGGTCCTGGCTCGATCCGCTCGTCATCATGTTCGCCGTGCCCCTCGGATTCATCGGGGTGATCTGGATGCTGTTGCTGACCGATACCTCCGTCAACGTCGAATCCTTGATCGGCACCCTCATGATGATCGGGATCGTCGTGTCCAACAGCGTGCTCCTCGTCGATTTTGCCAATAACCGGATGCGGGAAGGCGTACCGCTTGAGGAGGCAGTCATCGAAGCGGGGCGCCTTCGCATTCGTCCGATCCTGATGACGTCATTGGCAACGGTACTCGGTTTGGCGCCGATGGCGCTGGGAATCGGAGAAGGAAGCGAGGCCAACATGCCGTTGGCCCGCGCGGTGATCGGTGGATTGACCGTCTCAACCTTCATGACGCTCCTCTTTATTCCTGTACTCCATGCGCTCGCCCGCCGCAGATCGGGCTCCGCTGAGACTCACGCCGTAGAAAGAGGCAACTGAGTGGAGAAGCGCTGTTGTTGCACCTCACCCTCGACGGACGGAATTCCTGGGGACCTATGACCCGGACATCACGGTTCACAATCCTTCTCTTGGTGGCGGTCGGACTGTTCATTCTTGCGGCGGCGTTGATGATCATCCAAGGCCAACAGCCGACAGTGTCAGCCCCGGGCCCGAGCGGGGTACCCGATCAGATCGCGGGGAGCATTCACCAGGTTCAGGTATTGAAACCGCAGCGCCGCGACATCAGCCAGACCCTGACACTGCCCGCCAATATCTCTCCCTGGTTCCAGGCGACCCTGTACGGAAAAGTCTCCGGCTACGTCAAATGGATCGGGGTCGACAAGGGAGACGTCGTCAAACAAGGCCAGTTGCTGGCCGTCATGGACGCGCCTGAAATCGAAGACCAGTACAAACAGGCGGAAGCCGACTATGCCATCAAGAAAGTCACATACGAACGATACTTGAACGTGTGGCAGGACAATCACGACATCATCGCGAAGCAAGACGTCGACGTCGCAAGAGCGGCGGCGGAATCAGCCAAACATCTGAGAGACAGCCGACGCACCCTGCTCGAATATACCAAGGTCTACGCGCCCTTCGCCGGTGTCATCACCGCACGCTTCGCCGACCCCGGTGCGCTTATTCAAGCAGCCACCGGTTCGGCCACCCAAGCCGTGCCGCTGTTTACCATCATGGACATGGACACGGTACGGGTCTATGTGAACGTCCCGCAGGAGTCGGCCCACTGGGCTAAGCCCGACGTGCCGGCGACATTGGTGCTCCGCGAATCGGGTGAGGAATTCCAGGCATCGATCACCAGAACGACCGAAGCGCTGGATCCTGCGACGAGGACCCTTCTGACCGAAATCGACATCCCGAACAACGACCGTCGGCTACAGCCTGGAATGTTCGTGAACGCATCGCTTCATTTGCGGAAACATCCCAATGCCCTGGCGATTCCGCCCGCTGCTCTGGCGACAAGCGGAAACGGTCGCGACAAGTCCGTGTTCGTGATCGTCAACGGCAAAGTGAAAGTGGCTCCCGTCAAAACCGGGATCGACGACGGAGTGTGGGTCGAAATCCTCGAGGGGTTGACCGGCGAGGAGGACGTCGTCGTCGTCGGCAAGGGCGGATTGAGGGAAGGGCAGGAGGTCCGTGCCGCCCCCTACAATCTGCCCGTCGGGAAACCTGCTCGACAAAAGTTGTAAGAGGTGAGGTGCGTATGCGTTCGCCTCGACGATCCGGCGCCTGTTCGACCCGAATGACCACGCGCAGTCGGACCCTGCTGTTCGGATTCCTATTCACCCTCCTTTGGCACCAGCCGATATTCGCACAGAATGACACGATTCCCCGGAAAGACGATCTGCTGACATTGAAGGCCGCCGTCCATACAGGTCTGGAAACCCATCCCTCGATCGTCGAATCCCGCCATCGTTCGCAGATTGCCGCCTCGCTCGCCAAACAAGCGAGAGGTGACCGCTATCCATGGCTGGAAGCTTCCGTCGCGGAGAGCAGCGGCGCGCTGCGCATCGTGACAACCGACGGCAAGGCGGTCCACGATCAAGGCGGGCATGGGTTTGATCCGGGCGGTGCTCTCCCCCACCACAACCAAAATATGGTGACCGGTGGACTGCTCCTCAACCAATTGATCAGTGATTTTGGATATACCGCCCATCGCATCGTGGCAAGCGAAGCGGAAGAATCCGCATCACAGAAAGCGATTCTGACAACCAAAGCCTACGTCGTCTTGAACGTTCAAAAGGCGTACCTCTCCTGTCTCCTGCAGCAACATTTGGTCGCCATTGCCGCTGAGACCGTTACACGAAGGACAATCATCCGAGATCAGATTCGTTCGCTTTACAGGAACCAGCTCAAATCCAAGGTGGACCTGGATTTGATGCAGGTGGAAGTGGCCAACGCCGAACTCTCCCTCACCCGCACCCGCAATGATCTTAACCAGGCGTTCGCGGAGTTGAACAACGCCATGGGCCTCAAACGTTCGGATCGCTACCGGTTGGAACAACTGCCCGTCGCCGTCGGCGCAACACCCGACATCGAGCCGCTGGTTTCCCTCGCCCTCGAACATCGCCCGGAACTGCTGGGTGGACGGGACCGCGTTGTCGCCAGCCAGGAGCTCCTTGAGGCGGCCAAGGCGTTGCATTTCGGATCGGTCACGGCAGTCGGCTCCGTCGGTATCACAAAATATGGAACCGTCCACGACGGCGGCATCCCCTCCGACGGCGTCGCGCCGTTTTGGGGCGTGGGCGCCACCGCTAAGCTTCCGATCTTTACCGGCTTCCGAATTCAGAACCAAATCAAGGAGGCCGATTCTCACAGAGGAGAATCCGAATCGGAACTACAGAACATCGCCAATGAGGTTGTGCTCCAAGTCATTCGTGCGTACCTGACCAAGATCACGAATGCCGAACAGATCTCGCTCGAGCAAGACCGGGTCACCTTCGCAAAAGAAGCGCTGATGCTCGCACAAGAGCGGTATCGGCTGGGGTTGAGCCCCATCGTCGAGGTTGTTCGCGCCACAACGGGATTGTTTGAGGCCGAATCCCGTCTGAAGGAAGCCCAATACATCTACAAGACCAGCGAGGCGGCACTCGCCTATGCGACCGGACAGGATTATCAACGGTTTTAGTCTTTCCATCGCCTTCGTGATCGTGCTGCTGCACCTGCCCGACCGGTGCCAGGCAGCCGAGCCCACATCGCCGTTGTCCACCCCCGCGACCAAAACGTGGACATGGGAGGAGGCCATCACCACCGCGATTGCACAACATCCTCGCATCCGAATCGCCGAACAGGATGCTTCCGCATCGGAAGCGGTGGTCAAGCAAATCGAGTCGGCACATTACCCCCAAATCACCGGACTTAGTGCCAACTCGGCGGGGAATACTCGTGTGCTCGCCAATCTGGGGATTTCGGGATCGCTCCCGAAGCCGACGAACTACCTCACGACCATCGGGCTCCGCGCCGACTTCCTGATCACCGATTTCGGCCGCACGACCCATAGGATCCTGGAACAGAAATCCCTGGTCAAATCCGCTGAACAGGCCATCCTTGCCTCCAAGGCCTTGACGATCTTGTCCGTGCAACAGGCCTATTTGCATTGCCTGAAGCAGCAACGCCTCGTCCAGGTTGCGCGAGAAGTCCTCACGGAGCGGGAGCTGATTCGCCAGCAGACCGAGATCTTCTATCGCCGGGGACTTCGCTCCAAGCTGGATCTCGACTTTGCAACGGTGGAGGCCACCCGTGCGGAACTGACGTTGGTGAAGGCCGCAAACGATCTACAGGCGGCATTTGCCCTGCTGGGCAACGCAATCGGACAGCCGGAGCCGGCCCGGCCCTCGCAGACCTCGTCACCGATATTGAACGCTCCGACGGCCCCGATGGAGTCGCTCTTCGAGGCCGCGCTTCAACAGCGGCCGGAGCTTGTTGGTAGACGGAGCCAACAGGAGGCAGCCGCCGAGGCGCTAAAAGCCGCGAAGGCCCTCCGATTCGGATCGGTCACCGCGATCGGCGTGCTCGCGAATACCTGGTGGGGCCGGGAGGAGCGCCTCGGCGGGAAAAGTATCTCGAATCCCGATGCGCAACTGGGCTGGTACGGCCTGAGTGGAACGAGTGCCTTCCCCTTGTATACCGGCGGTCGGATCAGCGGCCGGATCGAGGAGGCGGAAGCCAGACAGGGAGAGGCGGACGCGGCAACCCAATCGCTAGCCAATCAAATTGTGCTGCAGGTGGCACAGGCCTACTTCAGCCGGCTGACGGCGGAACAGCAGATGACGGTCTCGCAGGAGCGGGTTGGCGTCGCACGCGAGGCGCTGACGCTCGCGCGCGATCGCTACAAGGCGGGGTTGGGGTCCATTCTGGACGTCGTAACCGCCACCTCAGACCTCCTCGCGGCGGAAGTGGGATTGGCCGAGTCTCAATACGAACTTCAAGCCAGCGAAGCCGCGCTGGTCTATGCCACTGGGACAGCCTATGGGCACTATTGAACCTTGCAGTCCCAACCGTCTTCCGTCCGACGGGCAGTGGCCCGTCTTCCACGCTCGTTCCCAATGGAGCGGGAGGAAACGAGGGAATGGAGCTCTGCTTGTAATATGCGGATTGACTGCGATCCTCGGCGGAGCATCATTCGCCCAGGCTACGGAACCAGAATCTCGGGATCTGCCTCTTCCAGGTCCTCAGAGTCCCGTCCCGACTGTCCGAGGAGCCTTCCTCGGATACCGGATGGCAATACGCATCGGCCTGGAACGTCATCCCCTGATCCGAAAGTCCGAGCATAGCGCGGATTCGGCGGCGGCCGTCACCGATCAGGCGCGCTCGAAGTACTATCCGGAGTTGAACGCCTATGCGATTCAAACCGGGGGCACCATTCGCCCCTTGAGCGGCTTCAATGTCGCCGGAGCACAAAACAAACCCACCTCCTACGTGGAAAGCGCCGGGTTTCGGGCGGACCAATTGCTGTATGACTTCGGGCAGACGGCGCACAGGGTGCTGGCCGAAGCAGCCGGACAGGAGGCGGCTGAGAAGGACATCCTTACCCAAAAAGCGTTGGTTATCCTGAAAGTCCAACAGGCCTATATCCACTGCCTACGGCTGACGCGGTTGGTGGAGATCGCAGAAGAAGCGGTCCGAGAACGAGGCATCCTGCGCGAGCAAATCGCCGTGCTGTACAAACGCGACCTCAAATCCAAACTGGACCTGGATTTGATTTCCGTGGAACTCCGCAACGCCGAAGTCCAGCTGCTTCAAGCCCGCAACGAACGGCGAGCATCATTTGCGGCACTGAACCATGCCATGGGTGTCCGCGGGCCGGAGGAGTATACGTTGGAAGAACAGCCGGTTTCTGAGGCGATGCCGGGAGACCTGGAGACGCTCGTCACGCAAGCCGTTGAAGAACGTCCCGAGGTGCTCGGTGCAACGGAGCGCATCCGCCAGGCTGCGGAACAATTGAGCTCGACGCAAGCGTTGAATCTACCGACCATCGCCGCCCAGGGCATGTACGGAGTGATTCATTTCAGTGATGCACCGCTGAATCAATATGCCGGATCGCATCCGGGACAAACCAACCTGTGGTGGGGAGCCGGAGCGACGGTCTCGATCCCGATCTTCACCGGGTTCCTGATCGAGAATCGTGTGGCGGAAGCGCGGGCTCGGCGGTACAAGGGGGAACAGGTGAAACTTGATCTGACGAACCGAATCGCGCTCGAGGTCACGGACGCCTATCTCTCGCTCCAATCTTCGCGGCAACAGATCCGCGTGGCCAGGCAGGAGGTCAACGCCGCCCGCAGCGGCCTGACGTTGGCGAAAGAACGGTATCGGCTTGGACTCGCCTCCATCGTCGACGTCACGACGGCTACCACGGCCCTGTTGGCGGCCGAGGTAGGCTTGTCGGAAGCGAGCTATGCCGTCCAAACCAGCCACGCCGCGGTCGATTATGCCAGGGGTCGAAGTTACCAGGAATATTGATCACCCGTATGACGGCATCGCGTCGACTGGGGCAAGCGGCACTCCTCCGACGATTCGATTGCCGGCGGCGTAGCAAGCGCTTGAAATGGTGAGATTCGTTGCCGGTGTGCGGACGAATGAAGACCGGTGCTCTCCAGGATCAGTGATCCTGTATCCCCTGCAGAGTCAGCTGTTCGGCGCCACAGGGTCGAATCCATGTTTCAGCAGCAGTTTCTGAATCCGCGGGCTGATCATGAAATTGAAGAAGTCTTCGGCTGTTGCACGCGAAGACTCCCGGCAGGTCCAGACGACGGCTTGCCCAAAGGGCACCGACGCGGGCGCCCCCGAAGGCGTTTCATCCACGATGCGGACATGGGCGCTGTTGATCGCATCGACGCGGTAGACGATGCCGGCATCGGCACGGCCACCCCGCACCAAGTCGACGACAGCCTGGCCATGGGCCGCATGGACCAGCGCTGCGCGATTGCCGAGGGCCGGATCCAGTCCGGTCAACGCCTTGGCCGTCGCCTCTCCCAGCGAGGACTGGGTCGGATCACCCAACGCCAGCCTCGTGCTGCGACTCGGCGCCAAATCTCGTAGCGACATGGCCGAAGACTCGGACGGCATGACCAATACCAGGGACGTCAACGCATAGACGCGGACTCCACCGTTCAGTGTCATGCCCTTCCGCTGAAGTTTCCGGACATCCTCGACCCCGGCCGGCAAGAACACATCGATGGGCGCCCCCTGTTCGATTTGCCGCCGCAGGACCGGGGAAGAGCCGTACACCACCTTGACCGTCGCCCCGTATTCCTTTTCGAACATCGGCAGGATCTCTTGAAATGCCGGTTTCAAACTCCACGCGGCTCCGATCGTCAGATCGTTCGCGTGGGCCACGTTGGCTGTCGCGACGGCCGCCAACAATCCACCCGCCAAAGCCACCGTCAACCTGAATCGTGCCGCTCCCATGTGCACTCCTTCTTTGCTTCGCCGTTCGTCCCATACAGAACCGTGACTCACGCCGCTCGCCTCGACAGTTGGCAAGTTCGATACCAGGGGGGTAGGCCTCACAAGGATCCTCCTCTTTCCCGCATGATCAGCGTGATCCTGCCTCATGAGCGGCCCCACATGTCGAGGATTGATACTCTCGACCGTGAGATTTCGCACGGAGCGCTCGGTGCAGTTGCGCACGGATGCCATGAATCCACCTCGGCCGAATGGACTCAGTCGCCTCATTCACCACCCAAAACCGATCAATCGGCCACATCGCACTCTTGGAAGGTGGGCAAGGACTTTGCTCTATGTCCCCTTGGAATCTCCCAGAGGAGCAGGAGCGCGTGGCAGGCTGACTCGGCGAGACTTGCGTCGGATCCTGGAGGCCTTGGTCCATGAACCAAATCGTCCTTATCGCCCTGCGCAGGCCTTACACATTCGTCGTGATGTCCATCCTCATCGTTGCGATGGGGAGTCTGACGATCCACGAAATGCCGACGGATGTGTTCCCGAACATCACGATCCCGGTCACCTCGGTAGTCTGGATCTATTCCGGCCTGCTGCCCCAGCAGGTGGAAGGACGCATCACCTATTTATTTGAACGATTTCTCACCTCCACCGTCGAAGGCATCAAGTACATCCACAGTCACTCCTATTTCGGCAGCAGCATCACGAATATCTTTCTGCAAGATGGAGTCGACGTAGCCAGGGCCGAAGCGGACATCGTGGGCATTGCGCAAAACGTGGTGAAGGCGCTCCCGCCCGACATTTCTCCCCCCATGGTCATGCGTCTCGCCCCTTCCTCTATCCCCGTAGCCATGCTCCAGATCAGCTCGGATCGCTTGACGCCCGCGGAACTCTACAACCTCGCATACATGCGCATCCGTCCGCTGCTCGTCACGGTCCCTGGCATCGTGCTGCCTCATCCCTACGGCGGGCAGGACATGCAGGTCATGGTGAACCTGGATCAGCAAAAACTCCTCGCTCGCCATCTGACTCCATCGGATGTACACGACATCCTCATGAAGCAATACCTCGTGCTCCCGGCCGGTGACATCAAAATCAAGACGACCGATTGGATCGTCCAGACCAACGCCTCCCCGATGCAGATCGACCACTTCGGCGAGATCCCGATCAAGCGGGAAGGCAACGCGTTCGTCTATTTGCGCGACGTGGCGACAGTGAAGCTCATGGGACGGGTGCAGCAAAACGCCGTCCTGGTGAAGGGTAAACAAACGGTCATCATCGTCGCAATGAAGAGCACGGAGGCGTCCACGCTCGACGTGGTCAACGGCATCAAGAAGATGATCCCGCGCGCCGAGCAAATTTCTCCGGAAGGCGTGGAGATCAAGCTGCTGGACGACGCCTCGACTTTCGTCAAGGACTCGATCTCGGACGTCGTGCATGAAATGGCGACCGCCGGGGCCCTGGTCGGCCTCATCGTGCTGCTGTTGCTGGGCTCCTGGCGGGCCACGGTCATCGTATGGACGTCCATCCCGCTCTCCATCCTCACCGCAGTCATCGGCCTCCATCTGCTCGGGGAGACGATCAACGTGATGACGTTGGGTGGCTTGGCGCTCGCGGTCGGGATCTTGGTGGACGACGCGACGGTCATGATCGAAAACATCGACCGGCATATCGAGATGGGCAAGGAATTGGAACAGGCCATCATCGACGCCGCCAATCAGATCGTCGTGCCGACCCTGGTGGCGACCTTGTGCATTGCGATCGTCTGGTTTCCGCTTTTCAAGCTGGGCGGGGTGGCCGGGTATCTCTTCAAGCCCATGGCCGAGGCGATCATCATCGCGATGCTGGCGTCATTCATCCTGTCGCGCACGCTGGTGCCGACCATGGCGAAGTACCTCATGAAGAGTCACCATGTCGCAACCGCATAGTCGGAACGGACAATCCGGCCTTGAAGGGGGGAGCAACCCTTTCGTTCGTTTTCAGCAGGCGTTCGAGCGCCGCTTCAATCGGGTCCGCGATCGCTATGGTGCGTTGCTTGAAGGCGCCCTCGCTCATCGCGGAATGCTGGTCGCCATCTCGCTGGCGATCGCACTGGCCTCACTGTCGCTGTTTTTTTTCCTCGGGCGCGATTACTTTCCCGAGATCCGGTCGGGGGTGATTCAAATGCATATGCGCGCACCCCTCGGAACTCGCATCGAGGTCTCAGGCCGGATCGCCACCCTCGTGTCGAACAGCATCGAGGAGCTCCTACCCGGGCAGGTCGAGAACATCGTGAGCAATTGCGGCTTGCCGGTCGGTCCTCACAACCTGGCCTTCATTCCCACGCCGACGATCGGGTCGCAGGATTGTGACCTGACGATTCTCTTGAAAGACGAAAAATCCCCGGTGTGGGACTTTCGTCGGGAGCTTCGCAAAGGCTTGAAGGAGCGCTATCCGGGAACCGAATTCACGTTCCAACCGTCCGATCTGACCGCCAAGATCCTCAACTTCGGCGCGCCGGCTCCCATCGACGTGCAGGTCAACGGGCCGGACATGTATCCGAACTATGAATTCGCCAGGAAATTGGCGGACAAGTTTCGCGAGATCCCCGGCGCCACCGACGTCGTGATCCAACAGACGATGCGCACGCCGACGCTCATGGTCGAAGGCAACCGCACCTTCGGGCTGGGCGTCAACCGCACGGAGAAGGACATCGCCAACAATCTGCTCATGACGACGGCCGGCAGCCAACAGGTCGACCAGATCTATTGGCTCGATCCCAGTACCGGCATGTCCTACCTCATCAATGTCTATACACCGCAGCCTCAAATCAACAGCGTCAACAGTCTCAAGACCATCCCGGTCGATTCCTCAACCAGTGCGCTGGATCGAGACGTGCAACTGCTCGGCAATTTGGCCGAGTTCGCGCCGGAGGGAACCCCGGGCGTGATCACGCACGGCAACATCATGCCGTTGTTCGACATCTATGTGTCGGCGGAGGGACGGGATCTCGGGGGCGTGCTCGCGGACGTGGAAACGGTCGCGAAGAGCATGGAGGCCGACCTCCCCCACAGTGCCAAGCTGGAAATCCATGGCCAAGCCTCGCTGATGTACGACGCCTATGCCGAGCTGATCTTCGGCCTACTCGCCGCTATCCTGCTCGTGTACTTGCTGATCGTCGTCAATTTTCAATCCTGGCTCGATCCCTTCATCATCATCACGGCATTGCCCGGCGCGCTGGCAGGTATTGCCTGGGCTCTGTTCCTGACCCATACGCGCCTGTCGGAACCGGCGCTGACGGGCGCCATCATGACGATGGGCACCGGAACGGCCAACTCGATCCTCGTGGTCTCGTACGCGCGAGAACGGCTCCAAGAGCACGGCGACGCGCTGCGAGCGGCGATCGAAGCCGGCACGACCCGTTTCCGTCCGGTGATCATGACCGCGTCGGCCATGATCATCGGCATGGTCCCCATGGCGACCGGATATTCACAGAATGCGCCGCTGGGCCGCGCCGTCATCGGCGGGTTGTTCCTTGCGACGCTGTTCACCTTATTTTTCGTCCCCTGCGTATACGCGATCGTCTATAGCAGACGAACATCGCGCGCAACAGGTACGGTTCCACGATGAAGATCACGCTGTTGAGCGGAAGAGGCATCGGGCTCCTGGCGATCGGGCTCTTCGTCGCCTATATCGGATATCGCGTGTACGAAAGCAGGAGCGATGCCGCCCTGCTCCGTTCCAGGACGCTCGCAGAGGCCGTTCCCACCGTGGCTGTGGTTCATCCCAAGCCGATCCCGGCGACCGAAACGATTACGCTGCCCGGGAACATCGTGGGTTGGTACGAAGCGCCCATGTACGCGCGGGTCACTGGTTACGTGAAGATGTGGTACCGGGATTACGGAGACCAAGTGCGAAAGGGCGACATTCTCGCGGAAATCAACGCGCCGGATCTGGACGCCGAGTACGCCCAAGCCCGAGCCGATCTGGAATCGGAACGGGCGAAGTACAAGCTGGCCGAAGTCACGGCCAAACGGTGGGTGGCGCTGCGTCCCAATCATGCCGTCTCGGAACAGTCGATCACGGTGCAGGAACAAAATCTCAAGGTCCAAGCCGCACTGGTCAAAGCCGCAGAGCAAAAGGTCGGCAACATCGAGGCGTTCATCCGGTTCAAGACCATCGTGGCCCCGTTCGATGGCGTGATTACACAGCGCAACATCAACGTCGGCGACCTTGTCAGCAAGGAGGGGAACCTGAGCACTCCCAATGCGAAAAGCAACCTGTTTACCGTGGCCGACGTCCACGTCCTGCGCCTCTTCGTCAACGTGCCGGAAGCGTTCGGACCGTTTCTCCAGCAAGGTTTGACGGCCGACGTCACCGTCCCGCAATTGGCCAATCGCCACTTTACGGGAAAGTTTCTGACCGTCTCCCGCGGATTCGATGTCAGCACGCGGACCGCCGTCACGGTCTTCACCATCGACAACGAGGACCGCGCCCTCTGGCCCGGCTCCTATGCGGAGGTGCACTTGACGGCGCCGGTCGATCGGCAGGCCTTTACGATTCCTTCGACCGCGTTGGTTTTCCAGGAACATGGCACCCAGGTGGCGAAGTTGACGGAAGACGACCACGTGCACTTCCAACCGATCACCCTCAACAGGCTCATGGACAACGCCGTTGAAGTCGGAGAGGGTGTCTCCGAACACGACCGCATCGTGAACAATCCGAGCGCGGCCTTGCTGGAAGGGGACAAGGTGCGTGTCGTGACGCCGGCACCGGGCTATGATTTGATCAATGACCCCGGCTCGGAGCGAAACGGCCGATCTGTTGCAGACCAAGCCCGACGACCGCCGCCGTCAGCGACACACTGACAGCGTCCGGAGCTGCTTCAGCATGAGAGAAGTCTGGTTACAACCAAGACGAAAGGCAGCCGACAAGGCCGGCCCCGTCCGTGCGATCGGTCTGGTTCTGTTGATTTCCCAGCTTGCAGCTTGCAGCACCGACTGGTTGCCGCACCTCGATCTGTCGCCGTCCTATCAGCCGCCCGAGTATGTCGTCCCTGCCTCATGGCACGGAGAATCACCGTTCGTGGAGGCCAACCCGTCGGACGGCGAACTGCGCCCCGATTGGTGGAAGCTGTATGACGACCCAACGTTGAACCATCTGATCGAACAGGCCATGGCGGCCAACCCGGACCTCCAGGCGGCCGCCGAGCGGTTCGTTCAAGCGCGCGACGTGATGATGCAAGTCCGTTCACGGCGCATTCCGCAAATCGGCATCGGCGGGAAAGCCGGGGACAGTCACAACCATGTCGACGCGCTCAGAGCCCCCGGCGATCTTCCGATCACCGGGCCCGTCGGAGCCGGCGCGGGGTTGGCCGCTTGGGAACCGGACTTTTGGTCGGCGATCCGCAACGCAACCCGCATCGAGATCTACCGCGCCGAAGAACGGGCGGCCGATTGGGGCCTCGCTCGCCTGAGCCTGCAGGCCGAGCTTGCGGCCGACTACTTCACGTTGCGAGGATTTGATGCCCAAAGCGCCATCTACAAACAATCGATCGACCTCTACCGGAGTTCGCTCAAGCTCGTGAAAGCTCAGTTCGCCGGCGCGATCGCGTCGGCGCTCGATGTCGCCCGCGTCGAATCCCTGCTGTTCAGCACGGAGACCAAATACGCGCAAATCCAAGGCCAGCGGCAGGTCACCGAACAGGCCATCGCGATCCTGGTCAATATGGCACCGGCGAGTTTCAAGATCGCTCCGGTCGATGACCTGCGGGTGGCCAATTTCTCGATTCCGCGAAGCCTTCCTTCCACCCTGTTGGAGCGACGGCCGGACATCGCAGCGATGGAACGGCGGATGGCGGAAGCCAACCGCGCCATCGGCATCGCCCGAGCGGCGTTTTTTCCCGACGTCCGGTTCTCGGCCGACGGAGGAATCCTGGATGCCGGATTCGATATGGCCAAGCTGACCGCCGCCATGTGGTCCTACGGGGCGACCGTGGCCCTCCCGGTTTTTCAAGGAGGCTACCGCCGCGCTCAATTGCAGCGCTCGTGGTCGGCCTATCGCGAGATGGAAGACCTGTATCGAGCGACGGTGCTCAACGCGTTTCGCGAAGTGGAAAACAACCTCAGTCTGACCAACCAGTTGACGACTGCAGCCAATCGGCAGGACGCCGCCGTCGGGGCCTATATTAAGACGCAAGACCTGACGATGGAGCTCTACCAGGGCGGTCTGGCATCAAGCCTCGAGCTGATTTACGCGCAGGTCCAAACGCTATTGGCGCGCATCGACTCGGTACAGATCAAGGCCGAATTGTTACGGTCGACGGTCGGTCTCCTTCGCGCACTCGGTGGAGGATGGAACCGCAATCAATTGCCCAAAGATGACGAGATCCAGCCGTTCAGGACCTTCCAATATGTGAACCTCGAGAAACCGCCCTCCGTTCGCGGCATCGATGTGAACGCCCATAATAACTGGGTCGATAACGACTTGACCAAGCGGCCGATCCCGCTACGTCCACTGCCCTAACGGCCAGTTTCCCCAGAGAGCCAGAGCCGAGCACCATCTCCAAACGAACGTCCTGAACACTTCGCACCGAGCGCCCAGTGCGAAACCGATCACCATTTGATTCTCGCTTCTTCTGCTCCCACGACATTCCCGCGGGTTCCGAGCCGGCGCGTCGCTGGCACCCATGTTGCTTCCTCATCAGTGCTACCTCGCCGCGCGGGTCGACCGCTATCTTCCCTCAACTGAAAGGAGTCCATCATGACACGATCCATCCGACATTGGGCATTGATGATGCTCGCACCGGCACTGGCGGCCTTTTGTCTCGGCCCCCTCGAAGTGAGAGCCTGGGTCGCGCCGCCGTGGATCGACAAAATCGCGCTGGTCGTGATGGAACAAAAGAACCTGTCCAAGAGCGGGAATTTTGAGCCTTACTTCAAACAACTGGAAGCAGTCAGTGAAGCAGCCGTGAAAGGAGAGTACAACGGGAAACGAAAAGGCATGAACCGCTTTCTTGAAATGCTGGAAACAAAGGAAGGCGGGATCAGCGCCGACGCGGCGCACAAGATTTTTGCCGCCGTCGTCAAATCAGTCCCCTACGCGGTACTGCTGCCCTTGAAGAGCGAAAACAAGCTGGATCCGGAAGAGAAGGCGTTGGTTGAACGCATGAAACGCTTTGCGGCGGCGATCAAGGAGCAGGACGAGCGGGCCGCCCTCTCATTTTAACAGGCACCGCGCTCGATAGTCCGGCTGCTCCGTCCCCGACAGAGTCGAGCCGCTTTCGACTCCCTGCCTTCGAGGTCTGCCCGCAGGGCGTCACGCTACGAAGCCGCCGGGTCTTGGATGGCAGCAGGCAGTTGTTGCGGCACGTTGCGACGCGTGAAGGTTCGAGTGGCATAGGCGCACGCCGCCACGACGGCGCTGTCCAGCAACACCAGCCGCCACCGAGCCCGTTGCATCCATTCGTCATAGTCCAGCGATTCGGCGGGCACTTCACGGTCGATCCGATTCTCGAAATCGCGAAACGCCCGTTCTATCGTCAGGAATAACGCCCGGCCGTCGCCGACTCGAACATAGACATGCACTTGATCACGCTGACCGGTCTCCGCGACGGTCGCGAGCTGCTTTTTGCTCTCGATGAACTCCTTCAGGCGGGCGGAAAGCACCTCGACTCCCGCCTGAAGTCCCGTCGCCTGGCTCGTCAGTCTGCTCAACTCGCCGACGGCTCGATTCAAACGCCTTTCGGCGGACTCAAGCGGTTCCAGGAATGCCCGTTGGTCGGAGAGGAGGTAACCTCGAAAACTGGTCTCCACTTCAAGACTGAGCTGCTGCAATCGCAGGACCTCTTCTCGGATCTGTGCCCGCAACAATTGCCGCTCATGCTGAGCCCGCCATTCTTCGAATAGATACAGGTGTCCGAGGAAAGATGACACAACCAGCAACAAGCTGCTTACGAGCAAGCCCAAGTATGTTCCTCGCAACGTCACCGGTTATGCCCGAAACCACTCTCTTGAGAGAACAGGAAGGGCGAGGCCTCATTTCGTCCTCGCCCTTCCCTTCGTTCACAAGATCGCAGACTCCTGCCGTCCGCGGTCTTGCATCCTGCGGTCGCCCCGCCTACAGCCAGTTGACCCGTTCAGCGGGTCGGATGTAGATCGGCTCTTCGACCTGAATCCGGGCGACTTCCTTGCCCGATTTGTTGAAGCCCAGCACGGTGTCGTTGTACATGTCGAACCGCTTCCCGTGGA
>WBZO01000823.1_pt1 | contig 56996 bp, 41 predicted proteins | sample 5204261 | NCBI WGS metagenome assembly WBZO01 (sample SAMN12412400, study PRJNA552823) | activated sludge metagenome | isolation source: activated sludge from anammox sidestream of wastewater treatment plant... | place: USA: North Carolina | collected 2017-09
TTCGCGGGAAAGACGATGAAGGGGGTGGGAATGAGGATTGAGAAAACGGGAAAGACGATGAATGGGGTGGGAATTGCCAGGTGCAGGGGCGGCATTCATGGCGCCCGGTGAACTGGACATGGTGGAGCTGAGGGGGATCGAACCCCTGACCTCAGGCTTGCAAAGCCCGCGCTCTCCCAGCTGAGCTACAGCCCCATGATTGAGTTCATCGGAAATTTCCGCTGCATTTCGACTGAAGTCAAGTCCCATTGGATGCTGGCTCTGGATCCATCATTGGCTGCTTTCGGTTCTTCCTTTGCCGGAGTTTCTGTCTTCCTGCTTTTGTGTATATTATCCCGCAATGGGTTTAATATTCCCGCAAATAAGGAGACACAATCATGCCACGCATCAGACAATCTTTCTGCTATGGCCTGTTTGCCGATGAGGGGCGCTCGGTGGAGCAGGTATTACGCGATGCTGCCGATATCGGCCTCAAAGCGGTCGAGATTTGGGGGCGCCAGCATGCTCCTTTCGATGAAATCTGTGAAAAGGCAGGAGAGGCTGGTCTGGCAGTCTCCAGCATGTGTGGCCATGAGAGCCTCGAAGATGGCCTCAACAAGCGTGAAAACCACAACCGTATTGAGGATGAATTGCTGGCCAGCATTGAAATCGCCCGGACCAGAAAAATTTCAGGGCTGATCTGTTTCTCTGGGAACCGTAATGCCGGCCAGAGCGATGAAGAAGGGATCGAAGCCTGTGTCGAAGGGCTGAACCGGGTAAAAAAAGCCGCCGAGTCTGCGGGTGTGAATCTGAATCTGGAACTTCTCAACAGCAAAGTGGATCACCCTGGCTATCAGTGTGACCACACTGCCTGGGGGGTGGAGGTTGTCAAGCAGGTCAACAGTCCGAATGTGAAGCTGCTCTATGACATTTATCACATGCAGATTATGGAAGGGGATGTGATTCGGACCATCCGGAACAACATCCAGCATATCGGGCATTTCCACACAGCCGGAAATCCAGGGCGCAATGATATGGACCACACACAGGAAATGGACTATATCGGGATCTGCCGTGCCATTGCCTCAACCGATTACCCGCTTTTTGTCGGCCATGAATTCATCACACATCGATCCAGCAAAATGCAGGGACTCAAAGAGGCATTCGAAATCTGCGATCAGGGGTGAAACCCGGCTTGCTCATCGCTGCCTGCCATATTAAAGGCTGGAGGATGCTTCATCAAAGCAGCCTCCAGCCACAACCAGCTAAATTACCAAACAGCAGCCGTGTCTGAATGGAGCATGTTCATGGATGGCCGGGAGTTCCCGGTCCGCCAGTGATGGCTCCCTCGACAATCTGGACACTACGGCACAAAGTCAGGAACTTTTCCTTGGCGGCAGCCATGGTTTTCTCAGGGCCTGTCCCTTTGATATACCAGGGGCCGCTCGGTGTTTCAATAATTGCACCCAGCATCATGTACCCTGTCTTCTCCGGCATCGGAGGCATCCCCGGCATCGAGGAAGCCAGCATGGTTCCGGGCACACTCACCAGTTTGATGGGATATTTGTCTCCCTTGATATCTTCAACCACTGCCTTGGATTTGGGATCCGATCCATCGGGCTGGCTGAACTGGCCAATCCAGCGGTCGATGTTGTCCTGAATGGAGCCGCCGATCGGCGCGAAGAAGGCAATCTCTCCCTCCGAAGTGTCACCCTCCACAGGGGGAATGTTCACCTGGTAAATACGCATCATGGAGGTGGGTTGTTTGCTCTGCCATTCTTCAGGAACCAGAAACTGCATTTCATGCCCGGTGTTCTGGTCCACACCCTTGGCGACTTTAAAACCTGCAATCGGCTTCAGGGCTTCCGCCGGTTTGGCTGCCTGTGGAGCGGGGCTGCCCTTTTCTCCCTCCTGGGCAAGCTGGGCTTCCTGCTGGTGGCTGGAACCAACCTGGCCGGCATCCCCGGTTGTGACGGTTTCTGTGCTGGGTTTCTTGTTTACCACCACCAGCTCCTGTTCGACTGAAGGCTCACGGGAGCACCCGGAAAAAAGGGTCAGGCTTACCAGGATGCACACCCCCAGGCTCAGCTTCTGGATCAACATATTCAAACTCCTTTTAATGGCATGTTTTTTTGTGAATCGATGCTGATTCATTTTATGCGGAATGGTTCATCTGTCCACTGGTCGAGCCACTCAGGCTGCAAACCCCTGTTCCTGTTCTCAGGAAAAGTTTTTAATGGGTTATCACAATTCCAAGATCTGTATGCAAAGGAGTACCGCCCCGTGTCCCGAAGTGTTGCTGAACTTAAACAGCTCGCGCTGTATGAAAAACAGACTTTTCACAGGACTGTGTCCACCGAGGTGTACCTGACTGAAGAGGGAGGCCTGTCGATCTGCAAACTGCATGATAACTACCATGATATGGAACTTGCGCTGCTGATCGATCTCGAAACCTTTGTCATCAAAGACATCGCAGTTATCATGAACCGCCATCCTTTTGAAGACTGCATCCGATCCTATGTCAGTTATGAACGTCTGATCGGCTTGAAGGTCATGGGTGGGGGTGTGTTGCACCAGGTTCACCAGCTGATCCCCCGTGTGGATGGCTGCACTCACCTCTATACCGCTCTGGAGGCGGCCTTGCGTGCCCTGTTCATCGGTGCCGGTTATGAAGGCATCCGCAGCCGGACCACTCCCGGTTCTCGCGCCGAGCACCAGGAGATGCTTCGTCAACATCCCCTGACAAAGAACACCTGTGTCAGCTTCCGAACCGATGGAAAGTTTCCCGAATCTCCTGCGGTTTTCCTTGGGAAGCTCGAATCAAAATCCAGTGGGACGGATAACAGGAATGAAAGGTGACAGGCCTCTGCCGGTTCAGGAAATGCTGGAGGGAATCCTCTCGCTGCAGAGGAAGCTTCGGGACCATATCCATCGGCAATTGCTCAGGCAGAGTGGCTATGGTTTAGCCATGGTGGCTTTCGAGGCTCCTTCCGACACCATCTATACGATCGACCGGCAGTGTGAGGAAGTGCTTCTTCCTGAGCTCGAAAGCCTTTCAAAGAAGGTCTCTTTTGTCCTGATTGCCGAGGGAATTTCTGATGACAGGCCGATTCCTTTTCCTGAAGGAAGGGACCCCTCGGACTGCCTGTACCGCATTATCCTCGATCCGATCGATGGGACACGCATGTTGATGTATGACAAGCGAAGCGCCTGGTCGCTGGCGGGGGTGGCAGTCAATCGTGGCGAATCCACTTCCCTCGAGGATATCTGCATGGCTGCCATGACAGAAATCCCTGTTTCGAAACAGACCATCGGGGATGTGGTGTGGGCCTGTCAGGGAGAGGGTTGTCATGGGTGGAGGGAAAACCTGCTGGATGGCTCTCGCCACGCCTGGAATCCCTCTCCGAGCCGTGCCGAAAATCTGGACCATGGTTTCGCCCAGGTCACCAAATTTTTCCCCGGGCGAAAAGCACTGGTATGCAAGCTGGAGGAAGACCTCCTGGCTCATCTCGGCGCATTCGACAAAGAGAACCGTTGCCTGGTTTTTGATGATCAGTACCTCTCAACGGGTGGGCAGATTTATGAAATCCTGGCCGGGCATGACCGGTTTCAGGCGGATCTGAGGGCTTCGATGCGCGCCCTTGATGATCCGGAATCCGCTCCACCCGGAATGGCCTGCCATCCCTATGATATCTGCACTGCCCTGCTTGCTCGAGAAGCAGGAATCATTGTGACCGATATCCATAACCAGCCGCTCAATGCTCCTCTCGATACAACTACCGAACTTGACTGGATTGCCTATGCCAATCCGGCCCTTCAAGCCAGAATGGCCCCTGTTCTCAGCGAACTTCTCCTCCGTTACGGATTGTCGCGGAGGACAATCCAATGACCACACGAAAAGTGCTGTTCATCCAGCCGATCGGTTGTGAAGGTCCGGGTTTGATCGAGGAAACACGACCATCGGAATTCGAGGCGGAAATCTGCCGGCCGGTGATCGGGCAGCCCATTCCAGGCGATGCGGACCCCTATGCAGCTCTGGTTCTCCTTGGCGGCCCGATGGGGGTTTATGAAACAGAAAAGTACCCCTGGCTGCTTGATCTCTTTGAGCTGATTCGCCAGGGGGTCGAGAGGGATCTTCCGATTCTCGGCATCTGTCTCGGCTCGCAGGCGCTGGCTGCCGTGCTGGGGGCTGAGGTAAAGCCATCCGGCCTTCAGGAAATCGGCTGGCACCCGGTTACTCTCAACTCGGAAGGGCAGAGAGATCCGCTCCTGAGCCTGCTGCCCAGCCCAATCGAGGTTTTTCATTGGCATGGAGACCGTTGGGAACTCCCGCCCGGCGCAACTCTGCTGGCCTCCTCGGCAATGTGTGATCATCAGGCATTCCGTGTTGGCCAGCACCAGTATGGCTTCCAGTTTCATATCGAGGTGACTCCAGAAACTCCGCCAATCTGGGCTGAAGCCTACCATGAGGACCTGCTCCGGCATCCGGGCGTTCCATCGCCGGAAGACATCTCCGTTCAGTCGGAACAGTATGGCCCCATCCTTGAGCAATACAGTCGTGTTATATTCACGAAGTTCTGGCAGATGGTTCACGAACATTCAAAATGATGTGAGAGGAATGGGACAATGTTAAAAGGAAAACTGCTGCACCCGGAAATCCTCGGCGCACTGGCTGGTGCAGGCCATGGATCGAAAGTATTGATAACAGATGGCAACTTTCCTCACTCTACAAAAGCAGGATCCCAGGCCCAGCTGGTTTACCTCAACCTGGCTCCGGGAAAAGTCCTGGTCACAGAGGTTCTCCAGTCCATATTAACAGTAATTCCAGTCGAGTCTTTCGAAGTTATGCAGCCTGCTGATGGGAAGGATGCGCCGATTTTCAAGGAGTTTCGTAAATTGATCGGAACTCGTGTTCCCATGACCCGGCTCGAACGATTTGCATTTTATGATGCCGCAATCGATCCGGATGTCTGCCTGCTCATTGCGACAGGCGATCAGCGCCTGTATGCCAATATCCTGCTGACCATTGGTGTCGTGGCACCCTGAGGCCATGATGCAGATTGTCTCTTCCCCTGAGGAAATGAGGCGGATTGCCCAGCAGGTCCGTCAGGAGGGGAAAACCATTGGTTTTGTGCCAACCATGGGATACCTTCACCAAGGCCATCATTCACTGGTCCAGAAAGCGAAAAAAGCCAGCGATTTCACTGTGGTCTCTCTGTTCGTGAATCCCACTCAGTTTGGCCCGCAGGAAGACCTCGATCGATATCCTCGAGACTTCCAGCGCGATCGGGAACTGCTTGAAAATGAATTGGTGGACCTGCTTTTCGCGCCTGAAAAATCGGCACTCTATCCAGAGGGTTTCTCGACAGTGGTTCGTGTGGAAGGGTTGACCGACCGCCTGTGCGGACAGAGCCGCCCCTGGCATTTCGGGGGGGTCACACTGATTGTCTGCAAGCTGTTTCATCTGGTTCAGCCACAAGCGGCCTGGTTTGGCCAGAAAGATTATCAGCAGTGCCAGGTGATTCGACGCATGGTCAGGGATCTCGATTTCGGCATACAAATTCATGTATGCCCGATCATCCGTGAAAGCGATGGGCTGGCGATGTCTTCCCGGAACAGATACCTCCAGCCTGAGGAAAGGAAACAGGCTCCAGTTCTGGTAAGATCTCTTGCAGCAGCCAATCAACTTTTCCTGGAGGGTGAAAGGTCCGCAGCCCGGCTGGTATCGGCAATTCACTCCACCCTGGCCAGAAGCCCGGAGGCGCGAATTGATTATATCGAAGTGGTGGATGCGGAAAGCCTCGAGCCAATTGAAACCGTGGTGAATCCCGCAGTGGCAATGATTGCAGTCTATTTCGGTCAAACACGGCTGATCGATAACCATATACTCGGAGAGGATTTGAGCTACTGAATCATGGCAAGGAGCGTATACATCCGTATGGTGCTTGTTCTCTCATCTGTTCTCTGTCTGGCCGGGGTTTCTGCACAATCTCCGCTGGAGAGCCACACCCTGGTTCTGGATTCTCCCGCGATGACCTGGGATGAAGGGCTTCCACTGGGAAATGGGCTTCTGGGTGGCCTGGTGTGGGGTGATGGCGGCCCCCTCAAGATCTCACTGGATCGAACCGACCTGTGGGATCTTCGCCCGGTCCCACAATATGATACCCCGGACTACAACTATGCGGCCATGCGCGAGTGGGTGAAGCAGAAACGCATCGAGGATCTTCACCGTTTGTATGATGATCCTTATGGCAATGCCGGACCGACAAAAATTCCTGCTGGACGGATCGAATTTACATTGGGAGAAAATCTTCCTTTCAAAAAGGCGGAACTTCCTCTGGCTCCTGCCTGTGCGCGTGTTTCATTCGATGGCGCGATTCAGGTTCGTGCGCTGATCCATGCAGTCGAACCCATCGGCATGATCGAAGTGAGTGGGATCAGCCCGAAAGATGTCCGGGTAATCGCTCCGCCATTTTCCGGCGAGGTCAAGGATCCGGCCGCCCCGAATAAAATCAGCGCCGGAGACCTGGCTTCTCTCGGGTATCCTGCCCCGATGATGATCCAGGAAGCGACTGCCCAGGGATACACCCAGCAGGGCTGGGGAGATTTTCATTTTGCGGTGTACCTCGAATGGCAGGAAGTGGAACTTCCGCATGATGCAGGGAAGAAGAAACCTGCCCGCTCCTGGCGGGGAGTCTGGTCAATTGCCACCTCCAGTGAGGGTTCTGATCCTTTGGCGGTTGCCCGAATGCGTGTCAGGAAAGCCCTGCTTGAGGATTGGATGAATCTTCAAGCAAGCCACCTTCTGGCCTGGCTGGATTACTGGAAGAAGAGTTCCATCGAAATCCCGGACAAAGTAATCGAAAAGCAGTGGTACCTGGACATGTACAAATTCGGTTCAGCAGCACACCGAAATCATCCACCCATTTCTCTGCAAGGCCCCTGGACTGCCGATGATGGGAAATTGCCTCCCTGGAAAGGGGATTATCATCATGACCTTAACACCGAGCTGTGTTACTGGCCCTGCTACACAGGCAATCACCTCGATGAGGGACTCGGTTTCCTTGACTGGCTCTGGAAAACCAAACCGAATTGCGAAACCTGGACCAGGCGTTTTTTTGGAAAACCCGGTTTAAATGTTCCGATGACAGCCGATCTGAATAACAACCAGATTGGCGGGTGGCACCAGTACACTCACTCATCCACCACCGCGGCCTGGCTGGCACACCACTTTTATCTCCATTGGAGATACAGCACCGATGAGGCCTTTCTTAAGGAGCAAGCCTACCCATACCTCAGGGAGACCGCTGTCTTCCTGGAGGCCATCACTGAGAATGGGGAGGATGGCCAGCGAACCCTTCCTCTCAGTTCTTCCCCGGAGATCCATGACAACCGTCTGGAGGCCTGGTTCCCTTCGATCACCAATTATGACCTGGCGCTGATCCGCTGGACCTTTGCAAAAACCGCCGAACTGGCTGATCGCCTGGGTCTGGAATCCGATGCCTCACACTGGCGGGAGGTTCTGGCCGAGATGCCTGAATTTGCTTTTTCGGATAAAACCGGGGGCCTGCTTGTGGCGAAGAATATCCCCCTTCAAGACTCTCATCGGCACCTCTCCCATCTCATGGCGATTCATCCCCTCGGGCTGATAACCTGGGAAAACGGGGAAAAAGACCAGAAGGTAATTCTGGCAGCCCTCGAGGAAATGGACCGTCTGGGAACCTCCCAGTGGTGTGGTTACAGTTTCGCCTGGAAGGCCAGCATGGCTGCCAGGGCGCGCGATGGGAAACGGGCCGCAGAAGCGCTCAGAATCTTTGCTGAAGCCTTCTGCCTCAGGAACAGCTTCCATGCCAATGGCGACCAGAGCGGGAAAGGGTACTCCAACCTGACCTATCGTCCCTTTACCCTCGAAGGGAATTGTGCGGCCGCAGCCGGGCTGCAGGAGATGCTCCTGCAGAGCTATTCAGGCGAAATCCGCATCTTCCCCGCGATTCCGGATGACTGGAAGGAAGCCTCCTTTGATTCACTGCGCGCCGAGGGTGCATTCCTGGTTTCAGCCCAGAGAGCGATGGGGCAAACCCAACGAGTGGAAATACAATCGGAGAAAGGCGGAGCCTGTCATCTCGAAAACCCATTCCCGGATGGCGGCTTCGAGGTTGTGGAGGGGAAATCCGAGAAAGTTTCTGCAAATGATTCTCTGATCCTCATCGAATTGCTCCCCGGGGAAAAAGTCGCTTTGACATGGAGGAAAAAGATATGAAGCCACGAGCCCTTGTTCTGACAGGTTTCGGCATCAACTGCGATTATGAGACCAGCTATGCCCTGTCCATGCCGGAGGTGGGAATGGAGGTGGATAACTGCCATTTGAATGATCTGGTCGAGGATCCATCACGGCTGGATCAGGCTCAGATGGCCGTGATTCCCGGCGGGTTTTCTTATGGAGACCACATTGGCTCAGGCAGGGTGCTGGGGAACCGCCTGCGAACCCGTGCCGGTGCATCGCTGCTGAAATTTGTCGATGAGGGCAAGCTGATTCTGGGGATATGCAATGGATTTCAGGTGCTTGTCAAAATGGGCTTGCTTCCTGGCAATCCCATCGGCGCCGAAAATCCATGGAAGCAGACAGCCACTCTGATGCGCAATGATTCCGGGCGTTTCGAGGATCGCTGGGTGCGAATGAAGGTCCGCCCCGGCCATCACTGCCCATTTCTCGAAGGGATCGATTCATTGTTTCTGCCATCGCGCCATGGGGAAGGGAAGCTGGTTTTCGCCGAGGGCATTCTCGAAGAAGCGATTGCGCATCAGCAGGATGTTCTTCGTTACTGCGATTCAGATGGGGTTCCGACCTCCCGATACCCACTCAATCCAAATGGGTCGGAAGATAATCTGGCGGGCTTGTGTGATCGCACCGGACGCATCTTTGGTTTGATGCCGCACCCGGAAGCTTATCTCCATCGGACCAACCACCCCTCCTGGACCCGTGAAGAGCTTCCCGAGGAGGGGCAGGGAGTTGCCTTGTTCCGCAATGCCGCCAACTATATCCGTGAGGAACTTGGCTGTACTGCCTGAAAAGACACAGAAAGGGAAATTCATCAATGTTTAAAGGTTTAGGGGATCTTGCCGGGCTGGTAAAAAACGCCCGTGATATTCAGCAGAAGGTGGAAGAACTGAAAGCTTCTCTGGCTGAAGTCACGGCAGAAGGGGTTTCCGGAGGCGGACTGGTGCGAGTTCGAGGAAAAGGAGATGGCACTATCCTTTCCGTTGAAATCGATGAGCAGACTGTCAGAGATGGGGATGTCGAGATGCTTCAGGATCTTGTTCTGGCTGCGATCAATAACTACAACCAGAAATTATCCGAACTGCGAAGGGAAAAAATTACCGAACTCACCGGGGGATTGCTGCCTCCCGGGTTCGATCTCGGATTATGAAGGGATTTCAGAATCTCCCCACAATTGAGAATCTGATCACTGAGCTGAACCGCCTCCCCGGCATCGGGCCGAAATCTGCGACTGCGCTGGCTTACCATCTCGTCCACCTTCCAGCGGAAAGGTTGAACCGCCTGGCAGAGACCATCTCGGCTATACCGGGAAAAATCCTGAACTGTTCGATCTGCGGCAATCTGACTGAAGAAAACCCCTGCCGGATTTGCTCCGATCCGGGCCGTGATCATACGATGATCTGTGTGGTTGAGAAACCAATGGATGTTCTTTCCATTGAGAGGACAGGAATTTATCGGGGATTTTACCATGTGCTGGGAGGAGTCCTGTCTCCTCTGGATGGAATTGGTCCGGCCCAGATTCGAATCCGTGAATTGCTTGAACGCCTCAAATCAGCGGAGGTCAAAGAAATCATTCTCGCCACAAATCCCTCCATAGAAGGGGAGGCGACTGCCTCTTATCTGTGCGATACCATCGCCCCACTGGATCTTGGAATTACAGTTACCCGCTTTTCACGAGGTCTGCCGGTTGGTGGTGAACTGACCTACACAGATACCGAAACGCTTTCACTGGCTCTTCAAAGTAGAAAGCCTTTCTGAATCTGCTCCTCCAGGCAGCGGAGGTCTTTCCCCTTTGCCTTCCGGTCTTTTCTTGGCTTGGAATCTGCCTTCACTCTGAGGGTATTCAGGCACTGAAAAAAAAGAGCGAAATTTCAATATGAACGAAACAGGCCCGCAGGGAACATCTCCTCTGCGGGCCTGCCGCTGCTACCGGAAATTCGATCTGTATCAATTCGATTTGAGGTCTTTGGCCAATCCGATCAGCTGAATGAACTCGGAGCGGTATCCTTCCTTGTCCTGGCCTTTGCCCTGCTGAGCCAGGTTTAATGCCATATCGAAAGTTGCCCCGCCGCGAAAGGGGGAATTTCTCAACACCATCCCGAAAGTGGCCACAGAGGCTGCGAACCGGAAATCCACAGAAGTGCTTTCCCAGCCCCCATTGGAATCGATTGCAGGAATTTCGAGCAGATGACTGTTGTCTTCAGCGGGAAGTTTATAACGCAGCTTGAGATTGAAGCTCTCCCGGCTCTGGACAGTCTCCAGAGGGCGCGGAGTTGGGTTGGCCTGGTATTTCAACGGGTCAACTCCAGCAACATTGACAGCGACCCCGACAGGAACAACCTCATACAGAGCGGTCAGTGTGTGGCCTGCGCCGATTTCACCGGCATCCTTGCGGTCATCATTGAAGTCCTGGGCAGCCATGATCCGATTTTCATAACCGATCAGGCGATATGCGCCAACAACTCCCGGATTGAATTCGACTTGGATTTTAACATCCTTGGAGAGGGTGATCAGTGTTCCGGCGATCTGCTCAACCAGCACCTTACGGGCTTCCCGGAGGTTGTCGATGTAAGCGTAATTCCCATTTCCTTTGTCGGCCAGTGTTTCCAGAGTGGCATCTTTATAATTCCCCATGCCAAATCCAAGCACCGAAAGGAACACCCCTGATTTAGCCTTCTCGGCAATCAGGCTTTCCAGCTCCCCGGAAGAGGTGACACCTACATTGAAGTCCCCATCGGTGGCGAGGATGACCCGGTTGATGCCCTCTTTGATGAAGTTGTCCAGAGCAGTTTTGTACGCCAGCTGGATGCCAGCAGCCCCATGGGTAGAACCTCCCGCTTCCAGTTTTTCGATTGCTGCACGAATCGTGGCTTTATCGCTGCAGGCAGTCGATGGAAGCGCCAGCCCCGAATTGCCCGCATAAGTTACAATGGCCACCCGGTCGGTTTCTTTGAGCTGCCCCAGGAGAAGCTGCAATCCACTTTTCACTAATGGGAGCTTATTTTCTTGATCCATGGATCCGGACACATCGATCAGAAAAACCAGATTGGCTGTGGGGCGCTGGGCCTCCGGGATTTCGCGACCTTTGAGAGCGATTCTGGCCAGACGGTGTCCTGAGGCCCAGGGGCAGTCGGCCCATTCAATATGCACCGCAAAGGGTTCATCTCCTGCTGGCGGTGTATAGTCATAAGGAAAGTAATTCAGGAGCTCTTCGATTCGGACCGCATCGCCAGGTGGCAGATCTCCCTGATCCAGGAATCGGCGCACATTGGAGTAAGATGCGGTATCCACGTCGATCGAAAAGGTCGAAAGCGGTTCATCCTGCGGCCTTCGAAATGGGTTATCAATGATCCCCGCATACACTTCCTGGCCTCCCGGTTGTTGAACCTCCTCAGGCCGTTCGAATCGGGCCTCACCTTCCCCCTTAGATTCCCATCGAACAGGTGATACCTCAACCAAAGAAGAATCTGGAGAGACGGCATAATAAAAATCTTTGCCGGTTCGTTCTGAATGTGAGTGTTCATTCAAGGCAAGGCCGATTTCAGGCATTTTTCTGTTGAGCGACCCAGCCCGAGAAGACATCTTTTGGAGGCTGGGAGGAGCCGCAGGTGGAACTACAGCGAGAGGTTCTGGCATAATGGGGCTGCTGGCAGGCAGTTCAACTGCCTTGGCCACCTGGATACTTTCTGTCGGTTTCGTTTCATTTAGTGGTTGATTTGTTGAGGAGATCCCTGAAACAGATCCCTTCGGCTGCACCGATTCAGCAAGGTTCGGGCGAGAACGGACTTTTAAATAATTGGGCTGTGCCAGCATCAGAATTCCGGCACAAAACAACAGGGCGCACATTCCCCAGGCGAGGCGGGGAAACAGAAAAGCCCCTCCCCACCATCCGCTGCGCTTTTCAACCGTTGCCTGTCCAGCACTGCCATGGATATGCCTCTTCTGCTCTTTCGTCAAAGATGGAACTGGTTCTTTTTTCAATTCAGCCGCAAGGACTCCTGCCAGTTCCCTGATCTCATGGATTGACTGCTGAGTTTCCGGGTCATTGGCAATCTCCTGCTCAAACTGCCGGCACTCGTTGCTGTCCATTTCATCGAGGGCGTATGCGGTCAAACGGGGATCATCTGGATTGATTTTCATGGTCGTCCTCCTTTACACCTGCAGACTGTCGTGTGACAGCCGCTGACGAAGTGTTTTCATTCCGGCATGGATCAGAACTCCCACATGGCTGATGGAGTGGCCGGTAATTTCACTGATTTCGCGATAGGAAAGCCCTTCCTGGAATTTGAGACGGATCACCTCCTGCTGGTTTGACGGGAGGCCTCCCAGGGCTTTATAGACATGATGAACTTTCTGTTTGTTATCGAGTTGTTCGGATGGACTGGGAGACTGGTTTTCCAGAACAGCCAACTCGGTGTCTTCCAACTGGCTCATACGATTCTCCTTTCTGAGCACATCGAGGGCACGATTTCGGCAGACCCGGAATAACCAGGCCGGGAGATGATCCCTGACCTGTTGTGACCTTTCCGCACATAACTTCAGAAAGGTGTCCTGGACCACATCCCGTGCTGATTCGATGCTGCCGAGAAACCTGTGAGCGTAACGGATCAATGGTCCCTCATACTGGTCAAGCGCGGCGCGGATCCACTCTTTATCGTCCCTGTTTGTTTCGGTTCCCATTTTCCCTCCGGAGGTTTTCAACCGATTCTACCTTTTAATACGGCTGACCCGGAATTTTCTTAGCAGGATTTTTTCCTGAAAGCTTTTGTTGAAGAGGAAACTGGCCTGAGATGACACGCCCCTCATGTGCATTGCAAGTCCTCATTGGATTGGGAAGTCCATCAAACCATTGAATATGGACGATAACGAGTACAGATATTCGAGTATTTGGGTTGACTCTCATTTCGGTGCAGTTCTAACCTGCTCTAAAAGAAAAGGATATTCTTCGAATTACATGTTCAAATCGCTTGGATAACCGGAAGGAGTTGGCTATGAGCTGCACATTCGGGGTTGTTGTTGGCAACCGTGGTTTTTTTCCGGATGAACTGGCCCGGACCGGGAGAGAGGAGATCCTCGATGCTTTGAAAAGAGCGGGGCACAAGGCGATCTGCCTGACACCCGAGGAGACCAGGTACGGCTCAGTTGAGACTCGTGAAGATGCCAGAAGATGCGCCAGCCTTTTTCGCGAGCATTCCAGCGACATTATCGGCATCATTGTTACACTGCCCAATTTCGGGGATGAAAAGGGGATTGCGGAAACCATCCGGATGGCTGCGCTGGATGTTCCGGTCCTGGTTCAGGCGACCCCGGATGATCCCAAAGCCTGTGATATCAAAAACCGCAGGGATTCATTTTGTGGAAAGATGTCGGCCTGCAACAACCTTCGCCAGTATGGCATTCCATTCAGCCTGACTCAAAGCCACACGGTTCACCCGTTGACCGATGAGTTCCAGGCCGATCTGGACTCCTTCGCGGGGGTCTGCCGGGTGGTAAAAGGAATGAAACATGTACGGGTCGGCGCAATCGGAGCACGTCCGGCTGCATTCAATACAGTCCGGTACAGCGAAAAGATCCTTGAAAGCCATGGCATCTCAGTTGAGACACTCGATCTCTCGGAAGTTTTTGGAAGAGCCGCCAGGCTGGGTGATGCCGATGCGAAAGTTCGAGAAAAAATTGCCATCCTGCGGGATTATGTGAATACAAAAGGAATCATCGATATCCATATCCTCAAGATGGCCAAGCTGGGAGTGGTCATCGATGAATATATCGAAGCCAATGAACTCGATATCTGTGCAGTCCAGTGCTGGACCTCCATGGAGGAATACTATGGGGTCGTCCCATGTGCTCTGATGAGCCTGTTGAGCAACTCCCTCTTCTCGAGTGCCTGTGAAGTCGATGTAACCGGTGCACTGGGCATGCATGCCCTGAGGCTTGCGACAGGCTCTCCGAGTGCGATTCTCGACTGGAACAACAATTATGGAGATGATCCGGACAAATGTGTTGTTTTTCACTGCAGCAACATCCCGCGCCATTTCCTGGAGAATCCCGCCATGGACTACCAGAACATCATTGCGGGCAGTGTCGGGAAAGAAAACACTTTTGGAACTATAATCGGACGGATCAAAACAGGCCCACTCACCTTCACACGCTTTTCGACCGAAGATGAGCTGGGGTCCATTCGGGCATACCTGGGAGAAGGAGAGTTTGTGAATGACAGCCTGAAGACCTTCGGTGGATATGGGGTTGCCCATATTCCGAATCTGCAGGATCTTCTGAGATTCATCTGCAGGAATGGTTTTGAGCATCATGTCGCCATGAGTCTGTCGAGCTGCGCTCCAATCCTGTTTGAGGCCTTCACTCAGTACCTTGGGTACGACACATATTACCATCGATGAATACAGGGCGATCCGGAGAAATCAGGTGAAACAGGCAGTTCTCTGCGGCAGCCGCAGATTTGAGATTCGATCCGAAAAGGCCCCGATTCCCGGTTCAGGAGAGGCGCTGATCCGAATTGGACTGGTGGGGATTTGCGGCTCCGATATGCATCTGTATCGTGATGGCCGGATCGGAGAGATCCGCATGGATTCTGCTTTTGTCATCGGCCATGAATGCATGGGAACTGTCGAGGATGTCGGTCCGGGGGAGGACAGTTCATGGGTCGGAAAACGAGTCGCAATCGAGCCGGCCCTGCATTGCGGGCTTTGCGAATACTGCTGTGCCGGCCATGCCAACCTCTGCCCCCGGGTGGCATTTCTGGGCCTGCCTCCAACAAGCGGGGCGATGACAGAACTCATGACATACCCACTTCACCTTCTGGAGCCTCTCTCAGATACGATCACAGATGAGGGCGCGGTGGTTCTCGAACCACTGGCGGTCGCACTTCATGCGATCCGCCTGGTCAAAGTTCAACCTGGACAGACCATCGTGATTCTTGGGACTGGAGTATTGGGAACCTGTGTCCTGTCGCTTCTTTCTCTCTATCGTGGAGTGGAAACCCTGTGTGTTGATATCCTGCCGGACCGCCTTGCCAGGGCTGAGAAGCTGGGGGCTTCCAGAACCCTGCTGGCCCGGGCTGGCGATCGGAAAAGGATTGCCGGAGAGATAATGGAGCTCACCCGGGGAAGGGGAGCGCAGGTGGTTTTCGAATGCGCCGGTTCAGAAGAAACTCTCTGGAATATGGCTGAGGTTGCAGCGGCTGGTGGCCATGTCGCAGTTATCGGGACAAATCCCGAGGACCGGATCGGCTTTGCCAGTGGCAGCGCACGGCGCAAAGGTTTGACATTCCGATTTGTCAGGCGCAGCTTGAATACCCTCAAGCCATGTATTTCTCTCGCGGAGAAAGGGCTGATTTCTCCGGGAGAACTGGTTACCCACACCTTTAAGGCTTCACAGGTCGGGGAAGCCTTTGAAATGGTGGACCGTTACGAGGATGGGATCCTTAAGGCGGTCATAGATATGACAAAATGGTCATAACGGGAAAATCGTATCCCGGCAGGTTTCACTAAAAGAGGAGGCGGGAAAAGTCATGAGTCATTATGCCCTCGGACTGGATTTCGGTACCAATTCGGTGCGTGCATTAATTGTCGATACCCACACAGGAGAGGAAGTGGAAACCTCTGTCTGGAATTACTCACATGGCGAATCAGGGATTCTCATCGATCCGAAAGATCCGCTGCTTGCACGCCAGCATCCACAGGATTATATCGATGGAACCATTGCCAGTACCCGGGCGGCCCTCGAGGATGCCCGGAAAACCAAATCCTTCTCTCCACAGGATATTATCGGGATCGGTGTCGATACCACAGGGAGCACTCCCCTGCCTGTTGATTCGGAGGGAATTCCATTAGCACTCGATTCCAGATTCGCGAATAATCTCTCAGCGATGGCCTGGTTGTGGAAGGATCATACCGGCCATTCCGAAGCCGAAGAGATCACAAGAATGGCCGCAGCACAACACCCCGAGTATCTGGCGAAATGTGGGGGAACCTATTCATCCGAATGGCTCTGGTCCAAGGTCCTGCACTGCCTCAGGACTTCCCCGGAAGTGTATCAGGCTGCTGCTTCATGGGTTGAAATTGCTGACTGGATCCCGGCCTTCCTGACCGGCACTGCCCATCCCTCCAAAATCAGGCGGGGGATTTGCGCCGCTGGCCATAAAGCGATGTTCAATCCAGCCTGGAAAGGGTATCCCGATGTGGAATTTCTGGCAGGGATTGAACCGGACCTTGCGAAGCTGCGCAATTCATTGCCGGATCAGGCTTACACTGTGGCTGATACCGCCGGGCAGCTGACAGAGGAATATGCCGGCAAACTGGGCCTGCGCCCTGGCATCCCGGTCGCTGTTGGCGCATTCGATGCTCACCTTGGGGCAGTTGGCTGCGGAATTACCCCCGGAGTTCTGGTAAAGATCATCGGAACCTCGACCTGCGACATGATGGTTTCACCATTCGATCAGAACCTGGCGGATATTCCAGGCCTGTGCGGCATCGTGCCAGGATCCATCCTTCCCGGTTCTTTTGGCCTTGAGGCGGGGCAGTCCGCAGTTGGGGATATCTTCAACTGGTTTGTCAATTCAATGCGCCCGGGTGGACCAGAGGCTGGTTCACATGAAGCATTGACCCGGGGAGCTGAAGTTCTCAAACCTGGAGAATCAGGGCTTCTTGGCCTCGACTGGCATAATGGAAACCGCACAGTCCTGGTTGACCAGCGTCTGACTGGAGCGCTGTTCGGCATGACTTTGCATACAACTCCTGCTGAGATTTACAGAACCCTGATTGAATCGACCGCTTTCGGGGCGCGTGTCATTCTTGAACGATTTGAAGAATATGGAGTCAAGGTCGAGCGGGTTGTCAACTGTGGCGGAATTTCGATCAAGAACCCGCTGGTCATGCAAATCCTTGCCGATGTAACCAGCCGGACCATGGAGGTCTCACGCAGTGAGCAGACCTGCGCTTTGGGGGCAGCCATGGCGGGTGCGGTGGTTGCCGGTGCTTCCTCAGGCGGTCATGCCGATTTCGCTTCCGCCGCAAAGGCAATGACCGGGATCCGGGATAAGAAATACATCCCTGATCCGAAGGCAGTGGCTGTCTATGAGCAGCTTTTCAGACTGTACCGCAGACTCCATGATATTTTCGGGACACATCAGTATGGCGAGAATCAGTTCAGCCTGATGAAGGACCTGATGGCTATTCGCGACAAGGTGCGTGGAGTGTGAATTACAGAAAACTGCGTGAAGATGTCTGCAGAATGAACCTCGAGATTGTCGAGGCCGGTCTGGTGTTGCTGACCTGGGGCAATGCCAGCGCAGTGGACAGAGAAAATGGAGTCCTGGCCATCAAGCCCAGTGGAATCGACTACAGGCAGCTGGCTCCCGAACACATTGTCATTGTCTCCCTGGCAAATGGGCAACCAATGGGTGGGGATCTGCGGCCATCCTCGGATACCCCAACCCATCTGGAACTCTATCGGAGTTTTCTGGAGGTTGCTGCGATTGTCCACACTCATTCACAATCCGCGACAGCCTTTGCTCAGGCGGGCCTGCCTGTGCCCTGTTTCGGCACCACACAGGCAGACCACTTCTGTGGCGATATTCCTGTGACACGTCCACTCACCCGGAAAGAGGTGGAACAGGAATACGAGGCCAATACCGGCAGGGTCATTGTCGAGTGTTTCCAGACCCGCAATCTCGATCCCTCTCATGTTCCTGGAGTTCTGGTGAACCAGCATGGCCCCTTTGCCTGGGGAAATGGATGTCGTACCGCGGTTGAAAACGCCATGGTCCTCGAGGCCTGTGCCCAGATGGCTCTCTCCTCGAAAAGGTTAAACCCGGCTCTCGGATCGATCCCCGAGTTCCTGCTGCATAAGCATTTCTTTCGCAAGCATGGGGCAGGAGCCTACTATGGACAGGGGAACCATGTTTCCAGCCAGCCCGATGGAATATAGGGCACAGGCATCCCGCAATGCATCGGCTTAAAAACCGCATCAAATGGATCCTCCAGCGAATCCTGGGGTTCCAGGGCTACCTGCTGGTTTTTTCGTTCTTCAAAATCATCACTTTCCGTTGGGATCGTGCCGAAGGAGAAGCCTTCCGGCATTTCCTGACACTGCTGCCGGGGAAGGGAATCCTCATTGATGCGGGGGCGAATATCGGAATCATGACCGTCCTGGCAGCAAGGCGGTTTCCTCAGATGGTGATCCATGCATTCGAACCCCTTCCGCCCAATTTCCAGGCTCTGTCAAGAATTGTGGACCTGTTCCGGTTGAAAAATGTCGTCCTGCATCCAGCAGGTCTTGGGGCCAGTGAACAGCAGGTTCAGATGCGGCTGCCGATTGTGGATGGAATTCGCCAGCAGGGAATCAGCCATGTACTCGATGGCCGAGAGGTGGATCATTCCGGCAGTGATTACAATGTCCGTCTCGAAACAATCGATCAGCACTTCCATGAGTGTGGTGGGCGTGTTGTTGGCCTCAAGGTGGATGTCGAAGATTATGAGCGATTTGTTTTCGAAGGAGCCAGGAAGGTCCTCCAGCGCGACCACCCCTGGATTTATGCCGAGCTGTGGGAGTCGGACAACCGTGAGGCCTGCTTCCGCCTGTTGGGGCCGTTGGGATATACCGCCTGGGTGTGGAGCCGGGCGGAGAAAAAACTGGTGGTTTTTAACCACGCCGATTCGAATGCGTTGTATTATTTCTTCAAGCCCCCAGCTGGTGTGTGAGGGAGCGCTGCCCAGTTCATCATCCTTTCGAGCAAACCCTCTTTCCTCATGGAACCTGAAATTCCTATTTCCCCTGTTCTCTCCCGGCATTCCTGTGGTTATATTCCTTTTAATCGGACCTTATGCCATCCGAAATTGATAAAGAACCGATTGGAGCGAAAAACATGACGACCAAAAAGACCCGTCCAGACTCAAAAGGAACCTGGGTCACATACCGTCCGGATATCAAGGTTCTCGATTGCACTGTCCGCGATGGCGGACTGATCAACAACCACAACTTCGAAGATTCATTTGTCAAAGCGGTTTATGACACATGTGTGGCTGCCGGAATCGATTATATGGAAATCGGCTACAAAGGTTCCAAAGAACTCTATCTGCCCACCGAGCATGGGAAATGGAAGCACTGCACTGAAGATGACATGCGCAGGATTGTCGGTGACAACCCGACTGACCTGAAACTCAGCGCAATGGCCGATGCGGACCGTTGTGACTACCACAATGATATCCTTCCCAAAGATCAGAGTGTCCTCGACATGATCCGTGTGGCCTGTTACATCAACCAGATTCCGACTGCCATCGACATGGTCAAAGATGCCACTGACAAGGGATATGAAACCTGTGTCAATATCATGTCGGTTTCGACTGTTCAGGAGAAAGACCTGCTGGAAGCCCTGGAAGTTTTAGCCGAAACTCCCGCAGAAACTGTTTACCTGGTGGACAGCTTCGGATCGCTTTATTCGGAAGAGATCCATGATTTCACCAAGATGTACATGCGTGCTTTGAAAGGAACCGGCAAGCAGATCGGGATTCATGCGCACAACAACCAGCAGCTGGCCTATGCCAATACGATCGAGGCGCTCATCAGTGGCGCGAGCATGCTGGATGCGACCATCAATGGGATGGGAAGAGGGGCAGGGAACTGCCCGATGGAGCTGCTGATCGGTTTCCTTCACAATCCAAAATTCAAGTTGCGGCCGATTCTGGAATGCATTCAGGAAGTCTTCCTTCCCATGCAGGATCAGATGGAATGGGGCTATCAGCTGGCCTATATGGTGACCGGCCAGCTCAACCAGCACCCGCGTTATGCCATCAAGCATCGTGAGGGTGATACCCCGGATGATATCATCACCTTTTATGACCAGATGACCAGTGATTGAGTTGGTGATCCTCAAAACAAATATGAGTGAGGTATGCAGCGATGCGAAACAATCTGGGTTTGCTCCTGTTATCAGGAGTGCTGCTTTTCAGCATGATGGCCACAGATTCCAGGGGGGAATCTCTCGTGCCCGGGCAGCAGGCAGTGACGTTTGAAAAGGATATCCGGGTGACCTTGCACTACCTGCTCTATCTTCCGCCGGATTATGGAAAAGACCCTGATCAGAAATGGCCCCTGATGCTTTTCCTGCATGGGGCTGGAGAGCGTGGCAATGACCTCGATAAAATCAAAAAGCATGGCCCGCCCAGGCTGATTTCTGAGGGAAAAACTTTTCCATTTATTATTGTCTCGCCACAGTGCCCATCCGATGACTGGTGGTCAAGTGATCAGCTTTTCCCTCTGCTCGATGATGTCGAGTCTCGTTATCCCGTGGATAAAGAACGTGTTTATGCCACTGGCATCAGCATGGGTGGCTTCGGGACCTGGACTTTGGGGATGGAGCAGCCGGATCGGTTCGCGGCAATTGCTCCAATCTGTGGAGGGGGTGAGCCAATCCTGGCTTTCCGTTATCGCCACCTGCCCATCTGGGCTTTTCATGGAGCCAAGGATGATGTGGTTCCACTGCGAAGGTCCGAGGAAATGGTGGAAGCGATCCAGAAGGCTGGAGGCGATGCCAAACTGACAGTTTTTCCGGATGCCCGGCATGATTCCTGGACTGCCACCTATGAAAACCCTGAGCTCTATGACTGGTTCCTCCAGCATAAGCGGCGGAAATAAGTCCACGGCCTTCGAACCGTGTTGGCACCGCGAGGGTGGCTTTCAGCTCATGGCTTGATCTTGGAGGTTCTGGCTGGCAGATGCCTTGTTCCTGAATCCCTGGAACCATAAGATGAAGGCATGTCAATAGTTTTTTCCTCCTGCTCGCGGCAACAGCCATCCGAATCCGGACGAATCCGTTGGTCTTTGGTCTTGATCCTGGTCCCGATTTTCCTTCTCGCAGGCTGGTGGCTCAAGGATTCCTTAACAAGAGTTCAGCCTCGTGAGCCTAAACGGAAAGTTGTCGTTCTGGGCTTTGATGGTGTCGATCCCAGGCTCTGCCGCGAATTCATGGATAAAGGAGCGCTTCCCAACCTCAGCCAGCTCAGCAGGCAAGGCACTTTTCGTGAGCTCGGAACTGTCAACCCATCCCAATCCCCGGTGTCCTGGAGTTCGTTTGCAGTGGGGGGAGACCCCGGGCAGCATGGAATTTTCGATTTTCTTACACGCACCGGAGGTGATCCGACCTATCTTCCCAGTCCGGAGTCTTTCGTTGGCCAGATTGAAGCCCGCTTCTTCGGAGGTATTCCTGTGCGTCTACCCAAGGCCATCAACAAGCGTGGTGGCAGAGCCTTTTGGGATTACGCTGCGGAGAGCGGAATCAGGACAGCCCTGGTTCTGGTGCCGGTTACCTTCGCTCCGCCCTGTCTGCCAAATGGCCTGGCGATCTCCGGCCTGGGTGTGCCCGACCTGTGTGGGACACAGGCCACCTATTTTTATCTGACTTCCAATCCTCGAAAGGTCGGGGTCGCTCAGATGACAGAGTTCGGAGGACTGGTCACCCTGCTGAAACGGTCAGGTGATTCATACCACGCCCAGCTGGCGGGACCTCCCTCGCCTCTCTGGAAACAGGAAAAATCCAGAAAGTCCGATGGGCTGAAAAAGCAGAAGGATTCCATCAAATCTCCCGGCCTTTCTCTGGATGAAAAACAGAAAATCCAATCGGAAATCGACCGGCTTCAGAATGATCTGAGTGCGTTTACCGCCCATCCCCAACGGTTGTCGATGCCGATCGAAGTGGTGCCCTTATCGGAACCTGGCACAGCGCGGATAACCATCGATCAGGATGAAAAGGTGGTGGCTGTGGGGAAATGGAGCGAGTGGTATCGAGTTCGCTTCAAGGTGACCCGTTTCATTTCAGCCCATGGCATCTGCAAGGTTCTGCTTCAATCTGTGACTCCGGATGTGCGCCTGTATGTCTCACCCATCGAGATCGATCCCGAACGCCCGGCTGTCCCGATCTGCTGCCCACCCAATTACACACGGCAGCTGGCCCAAAAAATCGGCCTGTTTAAGACACGGGGATGGGAGTCAGATACCGCTGGATTGAAGGAGGGAGCACTGGATGAAAAAGCCTTTATCGAAGACACCTTTGAGGTCATGGATAAACATGCCGAAATGGCTCTCGAGGTCCTGCATGAGGATGATTGGGGGCTTTATGTTGCGGTTCTCTCAGAAACGGACCGGGTCAGTCATGTGATGTGGCGGCTGATCGACCCCCGGCATCCGGCTTATGATCCGGTTCTGGCTGCGGAGTATGGTGATTCGATCGAGAAAGTCTACCGCAAGATGGATGACCTGGTGGGGAAATTTCTCAATGAAATTAACCCCCTGACGACTGATCTCTATATCATCTCGGACCATGGTTTCCGGTCCTTTCATACCGGGGTGAACCTCAACACCTGGCTGTCTCAGAATGGACCAGGTGGAGATGCTTCACGCCCGTTCATGAAACTGAGGCTTCCTGCGAACCGCCAGTATAACCTTCAGGATCTGTTTTCCGGAAACACCGATTTCTTTAAGGCAAGCATACATGATCCGGTGGAGGGAACCACGAAAACCGAGTATTATGTCAACTGGAATGAGACCCGCGCCTTTGCGCTCGGGCTGGGATCGATTTTTATCAACCTCCGTGGGCGGGAAACATGGGGATGTGTGGCACGGGCGGACTACAATGCAGTCTGTGATGAGATTATTCAGGGGCTTGAAAGCCTTGTTGACCCGGCAACTGGAAAGCGTGTGATCCGAAAGGTCTACCGTGGCCTGGAAATCTACCATGGCCCGTATGCGAATATTGACAGCGTTGCATTCCCTGACCTTGTGGTCGGTTTCGAGGAAGGATATCGAGTTGGCTGGCAATCCACTCTGGGAGGGATCACTGATCAGGTGCTTGTTCCGAACCGGGATAAATGGAGTGGGGATCACTGTGGCATCGATCCCTCGCTCACGAGTGGAATTCTCTTTGCCAACCGACCTGTCGAGGCCTCCAGAACTGAGATCATCGATATCGCTCCGACAATTCTCGACTCTCTGGGTGTTCCTTATCCCACACTTCAGGGGCGATCTTTTGCCAGAGAAGGTACTGCCAATCCATGAGTGAAGCAGCGGCCATTCAGAAAGCCCCCGGTCTCGATCCGATCGTTCTGGATCTTCGGAAATTTCACCAGGAAGGCCTTGAAAGAATCTCTGCCAGGCACCGCTCAGGCGCGGGTGGATTGCAGATCGTCGATGAGACCACCGGGCTGATTGACCAGCTGGTGATGAAGGTCTGGCAGCATGCCCTGCGGGAAGGGTCAAAGAATTCGGCGGTGGATTTCTCCAAAGCGCCTCCGCGGGTGGCGCTGGTGGCGATTGGGGGGTATGGCCGAGCACAGCTCCACCCCCGTTCGGATATCGATATCCTCTTCCTGCATCAGAAGAAGCTGACTCCGGTGGAAGAGGAGCTGATCAAATCCAGCCTGCGCACTCTCTGGGATGTCGGCCTGGACATTGGCCATTCGGTCCGGACAGTCAATGACTGCATACGCATGGCGGGATCGGATCTCAATACCCAGACCTCCCTGCTCGAAAACCGGTTCCTGGCTGGATACCGCCCCCTCTATGAGGAATTCCACAAAAGGTACCGAAACTTCATGGCGGGAAGAGGAATCCAGAAGTTCATTGAACAGAAAGAGGCCGAACGCCAGGAACGCTACCGCCGCCATGGTGATACGATTGCCATCCAGGAACCCAATATAAAAGAAGGCGCAGGCGGCCTCCGCGATCTGCACCACTCCATCTGGCTGGCGCTGGCCATGTATGACATCCCTTCACTGGCAGGGATCCGCCGCCATGGGCTGGTGCGGGAGCCTTTCTATGGAGTTCTGCAGGATGCGGTCGATTTCATTCTGCGCATCCGGAATGAGCTCCACCTGGCCTTGAAAACCAACTCCAACCGCCTGACCTTCGAAATCCAGGAGCAGGTGGCCAAGTCGTTCCGCTATCAGGATGAAGGTGGAAACCTCGCTGAGGAACGGTTCATGCGGGACTATTATGCGGCCGCGTCCAATATCCAGCAGTTTGCGGATCGCATGACCAACCACTGCCTGAAGCCATCTCGCTGGCAGTCCTGGCTCTCTCTGATCAACAGGCGGCAGTATGCGGATGGCTTTACCATCCTCGATGGAGTCCTTCGTGTCAAAGAACCGGAAACCTTCTTTCTGGGCCATCCGGCGCGGATCATCCGCATGTTCGAAATATCCCAGGAAACCGGCTGTGCGTTCGATGGCGAAATTCTGACCGAACTGACACGAATCCTGAGCAGCATGACCCCTGAAGATTTCAATGATCCCCGGGAAATTGGCCCGAAAATCATGGCGATGATCTCGAAAAAGGGGCGTGTCGGGCCTGTGATGCGGGGCTTTTATGAAACCGGGCTGCTGGATCTGCTGATGCCTGAATTTTCTGTGATCAAATTCCTTCCGCGGCGGGATTTGTATCATCGCTATACAGTGGATGAGCATTCTGTCCTGACATGCGAAATTCTGGATGGGCTGGCGGATGAACATCATCCCGAATCCCCCTGCCTGCCGGTGGAGGAGCTGGCCTCACGCTTTCCGGATGCTCATCGGCGCTGGCGCTGGTGGACCGAAAAACCGGTCATATACAAACCCACTGGCGAGGCTGATTCCCCCGATAAAACAGATACCATGACGCTGCCGATCTTCAGCCAGACCGGAGCCTCCATCATCGACGAAATCAAAAAACTCTACAGTGAAACCACCAAACCCGGACTGCTCTATCTGGCCACCTTCCTCCATGATGTCGGCAAGGGCCGGGGAGGGGATCATCAAATCAAAGGGGCGAATCTGGCCTGCGGGATCTGCCGGAGGCTGGGGCTGAATGATCCCGATACCGATCTGGTGATCTTCCTGATCGAAAAGCATCTCGAATTTGCCAAAGTCGCCTTCCGTTTCGACACACAGGATTTTGCAACTGTTCAGGAATTCGCTTCCTGGTGTGACACACGAGAGAAACTGGATTACCTCTACCTGCTCACACTGGCCGATATCTGGGCGGTGAACACCGACCTTCTCACTGAATGGAAACTGTCCATGCTGCACCAGTTCTATCGTGAGGTTCGCGCATTCCTCGATGACCGTGCGGCGGTTGAAGCCAAACATGCTGAAGAGCAGACCAGAGTCTGCACAAAATTCCTTTCAGAACTTCCCAGGGATATTACCGAGGTCGAATCCGAGACTCATTTGCAGCGGATGCCGAATGAGTACCTGATGAAACAAAGCTTCGAGACCATCCACCACCATCTGAGACTCCTGAGAAAATACACCGGGGAACACCCGATTGTCGGCTGCCGCCAGACTTTGCCGAATATTCTCGAGGTTGCATCGATTCAACCTTCGAAGATCGGTGATTTCATGAGAACTGTCCGCCCGCTTTCATCCCTGGGCCTGAGCATTTCTGAGGCGCGAATCTTTGTCCGGGACGACGGGGTTGCATTCACAACCCTGATGGTGGTTCACCAGGAGGGTTCCGAGTTCGGGGATGAAATGATCCAGCGTGTCATCGATCGTTCCATGGACTCCCTCGAGGATCGCTGGGAAGAGAACTGGAATCCACAGCCTTTACGGCTTCATGATCGTGGGAGGTCCCGCCTGACACCCACAGTTGAAGTCCTCAACAATGTCTCTTCGAAATACACTGTGGTTGAAGTTCGCTGCGCCGATGCAATCGGGGTCCTGGTTCAGATTGCCACTGTCTTCGCCAAGTACGGCCTGGATATCGGGTTCGCGCGAATTCACACAGAAGGGCAGCGCGTGATTGATACCTTCTATGTCCTCGATACAAACCGGCGGAAATTTGAAGAGCCTCAAAAGATCAACTGGCTTAAAAACTCGATGGTCAAGGCATTGAACGAGCTGCTCGGATGATGGGATGACGGAAGCCCACCCGGAAAACGATCCCGGACGGTTTCTCCTGGCCACTCTGCCGGGGATGGGCGCCTCTTCCTGGAAGCGCCTGGAAGAGGCCATCGGACCTCCATCTGCAGTCTTGCAGGCATCCGGCGAGAAGTTACTCAACAGTGGCATTCGCCCCGACCTGGCTCGTGAAATTCTTTCCGCCCAGGCACGGCTCGATGAGACCGGTGAACTGCTTGGCGACTGCCTGACGGCCGGAATTCAGATCTTTTACCCGGAGTCAGAAGGAGTACCGCTTCGTTTGATCAGCGCCACTCCGGACTGGCATATCCTGACACTCCTGGGAGATCCGGGCCTTCTTGATGCCACGACTGTAATCGGGATGGTCGGCAGACGGCAGGCAACAGAGGTGGGGGTGCAGCTGGCCTTTGATCTGGCTGCCGGCCTGGCTGGCGAGGGTGTGGCGGTGCTGTCGGGAATGGCCCAGGGCATCGATCAATCCTCTCATGTCGGGTGCCTTTCCGAGGGAGGCAGCACCATCGCTGTGCTGCCGATGGGGATCATGCGCTTCCTGCGTGAAAACAGGCGCTGGAGGCTGATTCAGGATGCTTTGGAGGCAGGCAAGCTGCTCCTCATATCGGGTGCTCATCCATTGCAGAAATGGGATGTCTCCGAAGCGATGCGGCGGAATGGCTGGATCGCTGCCTGGAGCGATGTGCTGGTTGTTGTCGAAGCTGGAACACAGGGAGGGACCTGGAAGACAGCCCGCTCCGCCCGTAAGAAGGGGAAGCAGGTTCTGGTTTTTACTGGATTTGATGGGAATGAGGCGGGTGTCGGAAACAGCAATCTGATCCGGAGCCTGTCAGCCACTCCGCTCGATGCAGGACTGCCGGTATCAGAGCTGGTCGGGCGAATTCTGCAGGTGGCTGCAGATTCCTTCGATATCTGTCGCGATAAACTTCTGGATTGATCGATACGCTGCAGGTTCTGATATCGGTCTGTAGCCGCCACCTCCTTGAGATCAAGTAAAAAACCCCCACCCGGGGTGATCCAAGTGGGGGTTTTCAAATTGTCTGCTCGAAGAGCTCAGAACGAGGTCAGAGGAATGTATTCCCGTTTGGCAAAGGGAATATCATTGGCAACAACCATCCAGAGGTCCCCTTTGCTTTTGGTTCCATTGGTTGGTGTGTATGCCAGCCCGATCCCGCGTGGGTCGGAGCCTCGCACCCAGTGTCCTGCAATCAGGTCCGGCCCCGCCACAAAATAGGCCGAATAGCGAATCCATTTTGGATTATCGCCTTTCCCGAGCGGGTTGTCATAACGTGAATCCATACCCACCGGAATGGTTCCATCGGACCAGGGGTCGACCGTTTTTGCGGAATCTATGAATTTGTTAGGTGTGGTCAATGGGCAGTGGACGTTCTGCGCATAAAAAGTATTTTGATCCATAAGGTAAGTCAGGCCACCTTTGGAAGGGTTGTAATTCGCGGTAAGAGGGCAGGGGAGGGTTGGAATCGGGCTGGATTTATTGCGCGATTTGCGTGTCGGGATCGCAGGATCGTTATAATCGGAATAAAGGAACCCATACAGGGTCATGTGGTTCAGGACAGCGGTCTCCATGGTTTTCAGATTACCTTTGGCCTTGGCCACGCGTGCTCTCTCCTGTGCCTCCAGGAAGTTTGGGAGAGCGATTGAGATCAGAATAAGGATAATTGCAATTACGATCAAAAGCTCAATCAGAGTAAATCCAGACCGCCCTTCCGATCGCCTGCCGAATCGGTTGTGACAACAGGGCATTATCACTCCTCCTTTATTTGTAAAATGAACAGGTCGCCTGTTCATTATAAATCTACCCCCGCCGGGCAGGGCTTGTCAATTGTGAATCGCCGTTTTTTTTCGGCTGTCTGCCCTTTTCAGCTTTTTATCAAGCAGGCGGGATGAAATTGAACCCGACATGGTGTCATCGGCAAGCAAAAACACTAACAAGTAATAGAGATCTAGATTATAGAATCGCCACTATGATTGGTTTGAACAAAAAAATCTATTCAGATGGGCTGATTTTTCTTGACATGGTTTGGTGAGAGGAGCATCCTTTTTCAGCCCTCTAAGAGGGTTGATTCTGAGGCCATATCAGAAAGGAGTACGATGAGATGAAAGAAAAGTTGTTCGTGTTGTGTCTGTTCATGTTGTTCGTTTCTCCGGTGTTTGCTCAATGCCCCAATGCCAGTCCGGCGGATGTTGGGGTGGATGTCCTGATTCCTGAAAGACTGATGTTCGATAATGATGTCGATAACCTGGGCAACTGGGAGCCATACACCTCTGCTTTCGGCGATGGAACACTTGCCCTGGCAGCTAACTCTGAATCCAATCCTCCTCAAGAAAATACGGAACGTGTTGTCGTCGCTTTCTTCAACAATGATAATTCAGTCGTCGAGGTGCCTGGCTTTTACAGTGGAGTCAATCCGGCGGTCAGCTGGGATGGAAATAACGATACCAACCGGCAGAACGGCAACCCGCCACGCATCGCCTGTGACAAGCGTCCCGGGGCAACAAAGTACCTGGTTGGAAACGAATGCACCCCTTGGGATTTCCCAGCCCTTTTTCCGAACTGGGGAAGCGGATTCGGGTACGCTGCTACAGTCGGATGCACCCAGCTGCTCCAGAAGTCCGGGAATACCCCTGTCCCGATCAGCCCGGTTATCGATCCCACTTATGGAACAGCGACCAGCGGCAGTCAGATTGGCCACATTCGCTTCGGTGGCGAAATCCGCGCTCTTTCTAATGGCAATTTTATCTGTGTGGTCGAAGATCGCTCGGGCGAGTTTCCCGGAGCCACCGGGAATGTTCCGGTTGGCAGCATCCTCGATGGCAATACCGGCCAGAAAATCGGGGATTCTTTCAGCACGAATCTGACTGATCCCTCATTCGGCGATATCTGGTCAGGCGTGGCTGCATTCAATGGCGGGTTTGCAGTGAAGCCGGATATGGGTGCTTCCGGCAACAAGATTTTTTTCTGGAACAATGCGGGAACCGCTCAGGGTGAGTGGGAAAGAATCGTGCGTATGGATCCCAATGATCCGCTTCCCCCTGCCAATGGGAACACCTCTTCGATCTCCCAGGGCGGGCGTGGTGATGGGTTCCGTATCGATTCGGATATCCGCAGCAACTACATCTATTTTGCCGGGCGTGGAATCGATGCGACCGGGACCGGTGAAGCGGGTGTGTATGTGACCAAAATCAGCGCCCAGACCCGCCAGACTGTCAAAGAAGCCTATGTCACCCAGGAATTCACCGCACAGCCGGATCGTGTGAATGTCTGCGCGGATGAAAATGACAATGTTTTCGTATGTTGGAATGACAGCAGCAACACCGGCATGCCGCAGGTGATCGGAAGATTCTATGACAGCAACCTGGACCCGCTGACAGAAAGCTTCCTGGTTTTCGAAAGCAGCGAAGCAAACCCGGGAGAGGTTGTTGATGGATTCACTGTCAATGCGCCATCCTGCGCCATGATCAATGGCCGTGTTCTGGTCACTGCACGGGTCTCCGATAATGCAGTTGTTGGCACGAAGTATGTCGGCCAGGACCAGATCGCCACAGTCCTCAAAGTTCCGGGGCAGTCCAGCGTCAAAAACTGGGATAAATATTGATCTGCTGAGACTTCTTCAGTCCAGGACTGATGTTATCGTGAAGGCCGGTGGGGTACCCCATCGGCCTTCTACTTTGATATGCCAGATTTACTGATGTGATGTGCCCCGTCGCAGGATCCGCCTGTATCGATACACTCCCCGAAAGAGCAGGGTTGACAGGCTTTCGCCCAGATAAAACTGGCGGCGAACCCTCCAGGAAGCCCCCGGCAGCCAGCTCTGTTCATCCACAGAGTCTCTTTCGACGAACGCTCCGGTCTCGACCTCAGCCGCGACCGATTCAATTCCCGAAGCTTGTGCAGATTGAATGGTGGTCCCTTCAACAACCCGGGAGCCACCGGCGAACTGGCAATGAATTCTCTTTCCGATATAGGGCAGGGTAATCTGTGAGGGTCCGCTGCAGTTTGAGAAAATGACAGGTGCCCCAACAAACCTCGAGATCTTCTCCGGCAGGAGTCTGACACAATTTCTATGGTAATCCCGGAAGGTTTTTCCACCGACCGGGTGCGAAGATTTCTCGAAATCCGGCCATGCAGCTGAAATCGCGACCAGATCCGGTTTCTGTTTATGGTAAAACTCCCAGAGGGCTGGAAAGACCATATCCGCGCAGATGCCCACAGCAATCCGTCCGATGACTGTTTCAATCACACAGGGCAGCACCCCTCGATTCCAGCTGGCATTTTCAACAGTGGAAACATGAATCTTTCGATATTTGCCGCAATATCCCCGTGGATCGGTGACGACAGAAACATTATAAATATGGCACCCGGCCGCTTCGGCCATTCCAGCGATGAGCACCATACTGTACTTTTTCGACTGCTGTTCGAGCCAGGAACTCAATGGACCGGGGATCGGTTCACCTTGCGGGAAATCCGGCCCGACATCGTAACCAGACATCCCCATCTCTGGCAGAACCGCCAGTTTGACTTCCTGCGATGCAAGGCAGGATATTTGCGACTCTATGGCAGCCAGCCGGTCCGGCAGACTCTGGGGGTTACCGGGAAGCTGGATTGCGGCTACTTTAATTTTCATGGCGAAAGTCGCCCGAGCATCCAGTGAAAGGCCAGGGTTTTTCAAGCGCTCCTTTCACCCAATTTACCTCAGAAATATTGAGTAATAAATGTGAATCACAATTCCGCATCGATTGATACAGATCAAAACCCGCTTGTCCGTCTGACCCATGTTCGCAGAACCTACACCGCCGGAGAAATGGATATTGAAGTTCTGCGGGATGTGAATCTTACTGTGGCCCAGGGCGAATCGATCGCCATTCGTGGCGTTTCCGGTTCGGGGAAATCCACCCTGCTGAATATTATGGGGGGAATTGACTGTGCAACCTCCGGGCAGGTGGAGGTATGTGGATGGACATTGAATGGATTATCATCGAAAGAATTCACCCGTTTTCGCCGGAAAAAGGTTGGCTTCATTTTTCAGTTTTATAATCTGCTTCCCACCCTTTCAGCCCTTGAAAATGTCATGGTCGGCCCTGAATCAGCCGGATTTCCCCAATCGAAAGCCCGTGCCAGAGCGGAAGAATACCTTGAGGCGGTGGGCCTCGCCGATAAAGCCTGGAAATTTCCCGAGCAGCTTTCCGGAGGTGAGCAGCAAAGAATTGCGATTGCGCGCGCTCTTGCGAAAGAACCGCCCCTCATTCTGGCGGATGAGCCTACTGGCAGCCTGGATGAGGATACCGCCGCCATGGTGCTGCAGCTCCTCGACCGCCTCAAACTGGAGCACCGCCTGACCTTTATCGTTGTAACACACAACCCGGCCCTTTCCGATCACACCGATCGCAGCCTCTTTCTGCACAACGGGTCCCTGTCCGAGCTCACACCGAATCGGATCGCCCACTGACATGAAGCTTCTGGTGACCCATGTGGTGCGTGCCGGCTGGCGCATTCGATACCGCCTTGCAGCGGTGGCACTGGTGGTTGCGGCTGGATTCGGAATCTATGCGGGTGTCTATTCGGCCATCGATCTCCTGTTCGATCGCCGAAACCAGGAGTTTGAGGAAGGGCATGTGGCGGACCTTGAAGTCCGTTTTGCTCCGGAAGATTCCCAGCGAATCCCTGACCTCGGCAGCCTGCCAGGCATCGCTGAATCTGAAAGTCGGCTGGTCTTCCCCGGCCAGATGATGCTGGCGGATCAACCACCGCTGCTGACTTTGATGGTCACGATCGACCCGGTCAATGGAGGCCATATCAACCGGCTGAAGATCCTGGAAGGCGAGGGGATCTCCCGGGACAAACCGGACCATGTCGTCATTGATCGCAACATGGCCGCTTTCCATCATCTCAAGCCAGGGGATTCCATCGAACTGGTTATGGCCGATGAGTCCTACCACCTGAAGGTATGCGGGATCGGCCTCTCGCCGGAGTTCCTTCTTGCACCCGCCAACCCGCGAGTTTTCATTCCCTCCAAAGGCTCCCTGGGGGTGGTGTATGGGCTTCCCCAGTTGATTCAGGAACGGGTTGGGCTGCCGATGGTCAACAGCCTGCTGATCCGGCTTAAGCCCGGAGAATCTGTCGAAAAGTGGACCGATGAAATCCTCTCGAAGCTCGAAGGGCAGCTCCTGCTCGATCAGGTGATTCCCAGCACTGAGCAGTTCGGGAGCCGTTTCCTCGAATTAAGCCTGAATGCATTCCGTGTCTGCCTCCCGGCGCTGGTTATTGTTTTTGACCTGACTGCCTTTCTGGTGACATTCTTTTTGCTCTTTCAATGGATTGTTCAGGAACGCCGTGAGATCGGCAACCTGATGGCTTTCGGCTACGACCGTGGGGTGATTGGCCTGGCCTATCTGATTCCGGTGGCGATCCTGGGGATCATCGGCAGTGTGGTGGGCCTGGCGGTTGCGCTGGCAGCCTCCTGCCTTTTTTCAACCAATTATGCCGATTCCATCGGTTTTCCTCATCCGGAGCTGGCACTCATTCCACACCATATCCTGGTGGGTGTGGGGGGGGTTGGGGTCATTCTTCTGGCAGCGGTCTCCTGGCCGTTGATCTGGTTATTGCGTCTGACTCCTCTCGAGGCGGTTCGTGAGTCGATGGGGCAGGGAGCTGACCGGCTGGGGATCCTGAAACAGATTCTGGCCTGGCTTCCCGGGCGCATCTGGCTGCGATACGCCATGCGAAATCTGGCGAGAAGAAAATCGATCTCGGCCATGACCATCCTCTCGGTTGCAGCGGGGTTGGGAGTCACGATCTCCTTCTTCATCAATCTGACTTCGAATGCCGGGACAGCGGTCAACATGATTCGGAATGATCCCTGGAGTGCCATCCTCGAGTTATTCGCCCCGGTGCCGATTGAAGATGCCCATGAATTCGAGGCAGTCGATGGAGTTGAGAAGGCTGTTCCATTCACCAAACTTTCAGCCCGGATCGCTGGCCCGTTATCAAAGGCGAACATTGCAATTGGTGGAATTCCTCCGGAGTCTGGAATCCGTCAACCGGAAATTCTGGCTGGCCGGGGCCTGCAGGCGGGGGATCAGGATGCCCTGGTCCTCGAGAGGAACCTGGCGGAAAAATGCGGGGTACAGATCGGGCAGAAAGTCACGATCGATTCCTTCGGAAAGAAAAAAGAAGCAACTGTGGTGGGTTTTCTCTCCGGTGCCCTTCCGGGTGAAGCTTATGTCCCTCTTTCCTGGGCACAGGATATCCAGGAGTCCGGGGACCTCTGTTCCGGTTTCTTTCTGATATTCAAGGGAGACCCTGAGCAGACCCGAAAGTCGCTCTTCGAGAAAGGGAATATTGCCCAGATTACACTGAAAACAGAGATCGTGGCTAAAATTTTGGAAACCACAGGTGAGAAGATCGGCATCATCCGCCTCGGAGCGATATTCAGTGTGGTGATTACCCTCCTGTTTATTTTCTGCAGTGTGTCTTTCACAATCCTTCAGAGGAAGCAGGAATATGTCATGCTGCGGGTGCTCGGGATGAGCGATGGATCCATTGTCTCGACCATCATTGCGGAAGTCCTGTTCCTTGGATTGATCGCTGTTTTGCTGGCGATTCCTGTCGGCTACCAGACAGCTCACTTCCTGAACAGCCGTGTCTCGGAAGCCTGGTTCAATGTGACCCTGGTTGCCGAGATCGGTGATTTTCTGAAAACCCTGATTCCCGGGCTGCTGTTGATGCCGATTGCCGCTCTCGGGGCAATCCGGCAGATTTTGCGTGAACCCCTGGACCGAAGCCTGAGAGAACGGCAGTGTGGCTGATACGAAGGCCAATCGAAAGAAGAATCCTCTCCATCCGACTGGGATGGTTTGGCAGCCTGGCACAGGATGCCCGGATTGAACCGGGTCAGTTACAACGGGCGTATCTCCTCATTTCATGGAGGTTTTCATGGGGAGTGTCTCTCGGAACTTCACAACCTGCAGAGACAACATAATTTGGACCGCTTTCCTTGTGGCACCTTTCTGTTTCTCTGAGGACGAAATCCGGGGTTCCATTTCTCAGGACTGAGACTGGATCGATGTTACCGAGCAAAACCTGCCCGGGACCCATTCTGTCCCGCGCTTCGCTTACCGGGTTGAGATAATCGAGATCGACTATTTCACATCCCAGCCGGCCGATTCCTTCGGACAGGTGGCGTGTGTTTCCGCAGATATGCAGGCGAACCCTTCCACCCATGGCATGGATGCCATCCACAAGTTTCTTCTCATACGGCCAGATCAGGTCCTGATAGAATTTCTTTCCTACCAGGGATGCAGCTGCATCTCCCATGCCGATGATATCCGCCCCGGCTTCGATCTGCGCCTTTGCGAAACACAACTCCATTTCGAGGATGAATTCAAACAGGTCGCGGACAAATCCAGGATCATCATAGAAATCCAGCAGGATCGTGTTGATTCCACGCAAATCCGCAGCTTCCGCGCATGGCCCTTCTACCCAGCCTTCAACCAGCTTGTCATTTTTGACCTTGTCTTTGAGCAGGGCCACTCCTTCGACACGGTCCTGCATCCGCCCGCCTCCCAGCGGATCTGGAACCTTCAATCGGGCAAGCGATTTTTTGTCATGCAGGAGGGCATGGGATTCATCGATGGCGGGGGGTTGATCTTCAAAGTAAACAACTCTCGCACCGCAATCCGAGGCTTCCCGTGCCGGATCGGATATGGTCGAAACATGGTCGATATCGAATGTTTCGGCCACATGCAGCTGGCATCTCGCCAGGACACGATGGTCCCGGGCATAATCCCCATATTTCTCACCGGTGAGGCCTGCCGCGAACATCATTGTAATCGGCATGAAAGGCAGGGAATCGGTTGGCTTACCTTCAATCGTGTTCAGAACTCTCTCCAGACCATTCATGTTCGAATCCTCCTCGCTTCGGGAATGCCTTGATCTTACATCTTTACCCAGCTGGATAGCAGGTGCCCCGCCTGTTTTTTCCCGGGTCCGAGGCCTCCCCTTCGAAAGGTATTGATACCTCTCCAGACCCATACAACTTGCAACTGGCGGTATCAAGAGATAAATTACAACCATCTTGTCCGAAAAAGAAATGAACACATCGACCGGGTGAAATCAGGCTTTGAATTGAATGACGCTGCGCCGTATATCTGGTTTTTTGGTACTCCTTCTAGCCTTTTCACTCCTGGTGGCCTGGCGCTGTATTTCTCCGCGGATGGCCACTTCGCCACGGCTACCGATTCCAGCCAACCACCCCTCTGCACAAACAAGCGGTGCTTCGGAGGGAAACCCGGGATCACTCAGTGTGGGGACAGGCAAACCCGGGCCTGAAACTGGTGTGTGGCCCTGTTTTCGAGGTCCAGCTCGCAATGGGATTGTCACCTCTCCACGAATTACAGCCTGGCCGGAAAAAGGTTTGCAGCCTCTCTGGAAAATCAAGGCAGGGGAAGGCCATGCGGGTGTGGCCATTGATTCCGGACGGGTGTTCCTTCTCGACTATGATGAGAGCCGGAAAGAGGATGCCATTCGCTGCCTGTCATTCACCACAGGAGAAGAGATCTGGCGCTATTCCTATTCGGTTAAAATCAAGCGGAACCATGGCATGTCGAGAACAGTTCCCGCTGTCGCCGGGGATTATGTGGTCACACTCGGCCCCAAGTGTCATTTATGCTGCCTGCAGGCTGCAAGTGGCGAACTGGTCTTCAAAAAGGATCTGGTGAAGGAATACGGCACCCGCATCCCGGAGTGGTATGCCGGCCAATGCCCCTTGATCGATGATGGCCGTCTGATCCTTGCGCCGGGAGGCTCCTGCCTGATGACCGCAATCGAACTGGCTACTGGAAACACCCTCTGGCAGACCCCGAACCCGGAGGGCTGGCAGATGAGCCACTCCTCGATCCTGGCAATCGATTTCGAAGGGGAACGGATGTACATCTGGTGCTCATCCGATGGAGCGGTCGGAATCCGAGCGGCGGATGGGGCACTGCTGTGGTCACTGCCCGAATGGAAAATCAAAATCGCTACCATCCCCACCCCCATCGAGATCGGTCCGGGAAAAATCCTGTTCACAGGCGGATATAATGCCGGAGCGGCAGCCTATCAGCTCGAACACCATGAAGGTGGAATTCGCCCAGCCGAGGTCTTTCGTTGCGATGCAAAAACCTATGGATCCGACCAGCAGACTCCGGTTTTCCATAATGGCCTTGTTTTCGCTGTGATTCCGGGCGGGAAACCAGCCTGTCTGACTCCTGATGGGAAAAGACAGTGGATTGAGGAGGATTACAACTTCGGTTTAGGCCCGTATCTGCTTTTCGATGACAAGATGCTGATCCTCGATGATGATCACAACAAGCCTGGGGAGTTGACCCTTTTCCAGATCGAGCCTGCAGGGTTGAAGCGTCTTGCCGGTGCAAAAGTCATCGAAGGTCATGATGCCTGGGCGCCGATGGCCTATGCCGATGGGCGGATCATTCTCCGGGATGCCACCACACTGGTGTGCCTGGATGTGTCAGGAAGTGGGGCTCCATGAAAAACCTGACTGCCTTCCTCAAAACCTTCTGTGGGCCGGTTCTGCTGATTCTGGCTGGCATGGCATTTGGCTACTTTGCCACCCTCAAAGCCTATCCGCCTTCCCCCCATTCCGAGGGCAAACCGGCTGCCTCGGTCCAGCTCAAATGCATCACAATCAGCCCGGATGACCGTATTTATGTGGGAGGATCCTTTGGGATTGCTGAGGTGAATACGGACCTGCAATTGAAATCACTCTTTGAACTCCCGGAAGTGGCCCAGGCTCTGGCGGCTGACACGGAGGGGAATTTTTACATTGGTTACCCGGCTGCAATTGAGAAAAGGGACTCGAAAGGGGACCTGCTGCTGCGCTGGGGGCGAGGGGGATGCGGTGGGGATGCATTCAGTTATGTTACTGGCATTGCAGTCGATGCCTCCAATGTCTTCGTCGCCGATGCCGGGCTCCGGACTGTTTTCCGGTTTTCAACCGATGGCATTCCCCTGAATGAAATATCCGGAAAGACAACAGGAGCCACAGGCACCGGTTTCTTCGTTCCAACCCCCTATTTCGATTGTGCTGTCAAAGATCAGTCCCTGTATGTCACTAATCCTGGCTGCCTGAGGGTCGAGCGCTATACCTATAAGGGGGATCTGCTCGGCTACTGGGAGCAGTCATTCGATGATCCGGACCATTTTCCCGGCTGCAGCAATCCGACACACCTGGCCATTTTCCCTGACCTGCATGTTGCCGCTTCTCAAAAAGGGAAAGCCTATGTCCGGATTTATACAAGTGATGGCAAGCCGGTTCTCGATCTCGGGCGGGATATTTTTCCTGAAAGCACACGAGGCCTTGATGCAGCGGTAGACAGCAAAGGCCTGCTGTATGTAGTCGATCCACATGCACTTTGTGTCCGTAAGTTCGATATCTCAGCTGCGGCGGGAAAATCATGAACCGAACCGAGCCGCACATCATCCTGATGGGAGGAGATGAAGATGAGTAAACCAGATCCAGCCGAGGGCCGAAGATCCTTTCTTGAAAAAATGACCAAAGGAGTCAGCTTCTTTGCCTTGGGAGGAGTGACCGGCAAGCTGCTTTCCAATGCCCTGCGTGAAGAAATGGTCTGGCAGATCGATCCACTGAAATGTATTCAGTGTGGCAATTGTGCGACTGCCTGTGTCCTGACCCCCTCCGCAAGCAAATGTTACCATGATTTTTCGATGTGTGGTTACTGCCGGGTCTGTACCGGATTCTTTCCAACCGATCCGACCACACTGGATGAAGGTGCGGAGAATCAGCTCTGCCCGGTCGGAGCGATCCAGAGGAAATTCGTCGAAGAGCCTTATTATGAATATGAGATCGATCGAACACTCTGCATCGGGTGCGCACGCTGCGCCAAAGGGTGCACATCCTATGGGAATGGCTCCCTTTATATGCAGATCGATCGCACCCTGTGTGTGAACTGCAACCAGTGCGCCATAGCGCTGGTTTGTGAAGGCAAAGCATTTTCAAGAGTGCCTGTGGAGCAACAGTATGTCCTGAAAGGCTCCAGAATGTCATGAAGGGCTTTTGGGTCGCATGTTGCCTGCTGCTGGCGGCCATTCCAGGCGGGTATGCCGAACGCAGGTTCCCACCTCCGGACTTTGAAACCGGCTACACCCAGCCACCGGTTGTTTTCCAGGAGGTTCGGACCCCTGTATCGCAATATGTTGACCTCACTCTGCTGGTCGTCTGTCTGGCCATTGGAACCTGGCTGCTGCATTACCGTCGGAGCCGGCGTGGAATTTTTCTTCTGGGGCTGTTTGCAGTCCTCTACTTCGGTTTTTATAAAAATGGCTGCATCTGCCCGATCGGGTCGATTCAGAATGTGACACTCGCACTGCTGGATCCCCATTACCCCATCTCTCTTGCTGTCATCGGGATATTCATTGCGCCTCTATTGTTCTCTCTCTTTTATGGAAGGGTATTTTGTGGAGGAGTTTGCCCGCTGGGGGCAATCCAGGATCTTTTTCTGTTTCGGACCCTGAGGGTTCCCCGATGGCTCGAGGGAAGCCTGGGGCTGTGCCGTTATTTTTACCTCGGCATTGCCATCTATACAGTGGCAGAGTATTCGCGCTTTGTGATCTGCGAATACGATCCCTTTGTTGGCTTTTTCCGTATGAGCGGACTCCCCTGGAAATTAGGCCTGGGTGCGGCGCTGCTGGGAATCGGGCTGTTTATCCCACGCCCCTATTGCCGCTACCTGTGCCCTTATGGCGGCTTGTTATCACTGCTGTCGCGCAGGTCATCCACCTGGGTGAGAATCACCCCCACAGACTGCACAAACTGCACATTGTGTGATGCGGCCTGCCCTTATGAGGCCATTCTCCGCCCGGAAGAACCGATTCGCCCTGAAGGAAGCTGGCGCTTCAAAATTATTCTGGCCAGCCTGGGGGTGATGGCGCTGTTTATTGCATCTGGATTCTATCTTTTCGGAACTGCCCTGAGTGGAATCCTCCTCAGTACCTGGTTTGGTGTCGTTATCGCTTCAAAAATGATGACCCAGGCCTTTTCGAACCGCCGCAACCACTTTGAGACCGATCACGCGGCCTGTTTATCTTGTGGCCGCTGTTACGAATACTGCCCTTATGGAAAGACAATGCAGGAGATCGATGCACATGCTGGATAATCTCCTGGCATTGTTTGACAGGAAAACTACAATTTATCTTGTTGCCGCAAGTGGAGTGTTTTCGCTGGTCGTTATAATTGGCCTCTGTTTTGATGGGCTGTGGTATCGCCCAATGCCTGTCTTTGATGTCCCGCTTCTTGAGATGAGAGAGACACTGAGAAAGAACCCTCAAGACCAGGCCCTGCGTGAAGAGATTCGCCATCTGGACCAGGTGGTTCGCCAGGATTTCATCACCACAAGGAAGCGTCTGCTGGTTGGAGGATACCTCCTGTTCTTCAGCCTCCTGATTTTTGTCCTGTCGTTGCGAAGATGGACTGTGCTGCAGAAGAAATTGCCGGAACCCCTCCTGTTGTCTCAGCTGACAGAGCATCCCCAGGCACAAATGAATTTATTCAGAACTCTCGCCTTTTTCTGCATCCCACTGGCGCTGCTCTCACTCTACGGGCTTTCATATCTGAAGCACCGCCCCCAGCTCGTAAATGAGGCAGGCTTTCAGGCTCCTCAACCACCAGGGCCACCGCTCGAAATTCTGGTGCCTGACAATCAGAAATGGCCTCAACTGCGCGGGCCAAAGGGGTCAGGGGTTGTCGATGATCCCAATCTGCCTGTTTCATGGGATGTCGAGAAGGCTGAGAATCTTGTCTGGAAAGTTGAAATTCCGGGGAAAGGCCACAGCTCGCCAGTGATCTGGGGGGATCGCCTTTATATCACGACCGGGGATTTCGAAAGCCGGAAGGTCCTCTGCTACCAGCGAAGTGATGGGAGCCTGGTGTGGTCCTGTGCACTGAGGACCAATGCACAACTGGATGAAGAGCTGAAGGAAGATGAGGGAGATACCGGCCTGGCTGCTCCGACTGCTGTCACCGATGGACATTACATTGTCGCATTCTTCGGAACCAATGAGATTGCCGGAATCGACAGAGAGGGCCGCCAGATCTGGTCAAGATGGTTCGGCCCTCCGGACAGTGATTTCGGAATTGCATCTTCTCCCATTCTCTCCGGGTCTACCGTTTACCTGCAGCTGGATCAGGGAAGCAAAGAAAAGAAGCATTCCATGCTCTATGCTCTGGATATTGCCAGCGGAAAGCCCCGTTGGGAGATCCCCCGTGAGGTCCCCTGCTCCTGGAGCACTCCGATTCTGGTTGAAAGCAATGGACGGAGCGAACTGATCACTGCCGCCGATCCATGGGCCATATCGTATGATCCGGTCAGTGGAAAGGAAATCTGGCGTGCGAAAGTTTTGTCTGGTGCAGTTGCACCCATGCCCGCCTCCTGCAATGGATTCTTTTTTACAGCGACAGAATATTCACAGCTGGCCGCCATCAAAACGGGTGGACAAGGCGATATCACCGAAACCCATGTGGCCTGGACCATGGAAAGTGACCTCCCGGATGTAGCCGGGATGGTCACTGATGGAAAACTGCTGATCCTTCCCAATGGCACTGGTAAGGTGCGCTGCTTCGATGTATTGACTGGAAAACGAATCTGGACTCAGGAGTATGACAATGGTTTCTGGTCAAATCCAACCCTGAATGGTGATCTTGTCTATATGACTGATATGGAAGGGACGACTTTCATTTTCAAACTGGCTGATAAATACGAAGAGGTTGGCCAGGGGAAATTCGGAGAGCCTGTTCTGACTTCATTTGCTGTTGCAGACTCACGTTTCTATGTCCGCGGCGAAAAATACCTTTATTGCCTGGGGAAACCCCAATGATTGTCACAGGTCAACAGGAGATCGTGCTTGCTGAGGTTGACCGGATTGTTGAAACAGTCGGCGGCAATGGCCAGCAGGTTATACAAATTCTCCAGGCGATACAGGAAAAATACCGCTATCTTCCCACAGAAGCACTGGAGCGTGTTTGTGAGCTCACTGATATATCCCCGGCACGCATTGCAGGGGTTGCATCATTTTATTCCCAGTTCCGATTCAACCCGGTGGGGCTGCATCAGATCCGGGTTTGCCATGGAACTGCCTGCCATGTCAAAGGCTCAGCTCTGGTCCAGGATTCCATTGAACGGCACCTTGATATCGGAATGGACAGGGACACGACAACCGATGGCCTTTTCACAGTTGAAAAAGTTGCCTGTCTGGGATGCTGCACTCTTGCTCCGGTTGTTCAGATCGATGACCTTGTTTATGGGAGTCTGACACCCGACAAGGTTCCTGTAGTCATCAGAAACTTCCTGAATAATCCACAGCTGCGCAATGGCTCGGCTGAAACACAGGCAGATGATGAAGCAATCGAGAATGTTTTCGGTGAAATTCGGATCGGACTGGGATCCTGCTGTGTTGCCAAAGGAAGCGACCGGTTGAAAACCGCGCTCGAAGATGCGATTCGAGAAACAGGCGCACGCGCTGTCGTCAAAAGGGTTGGCTGTGTGGGAATCTGCCATCAGACCCCACTCATCGAAGTGATTGCTCCCGACCAGACATCTCATCTCTATGCCGACCTCAAACCGACTGAAGCAAAGAACCTTGTCGTCAAACATTTCCCAAGGCGGTCGGTTTTCAAGAAAATCAGCCATTCTCTCAACCGTGTGCTTGAAAAAATATTCCAGGATGATGCCTGGGAACCGGTTGACAGATTTTCCATTCATGTTCGTGATGAACCGGTTTCTGCCTTTCTGAGCCGCCAGATCCACATTGCGACAGAGCATGGAGGAACACTGAATCCATTTGATCTCGAGGAGTACATCCACCACCAGGGATTCGCTGCACTTAGAAAGTGCCTTGAATCGTATACGCCCGCCCAGATCATCGACCAGATTGCTGAAAGCGGATTGAGAGGAAGAGGGGGCGCCGGTTTTCATTCGGCGACAAAGTGGCTAAAGGTTCGCGAATCTCCTGGAGAAATCAAATATGTCATCTGTAATGGGGATGAGGGTGATCCAGGAGCATTCATGGACCGGATGCTGCTCGAATCCTTCCCGTTCCGTGTCATCGAAGGAATGATTATCGCGGCTTATGCTGTCGGCGCATCCGAGGCTATCTTCTATGTGCGTGCAGAATACCCGCTGGCTTTGAAAGTCCTCCGGCGAGCGCTGGCGCTTTGTGAAGGGAATGGTTATATCGGCGGCAATATCCTGGGGAGTGATTACTCAATTCATTTCCATATCGCCGAGGGAGCCGGAGCCTTTGTTTCCGGGGAAGAAACTGCGCTGCTGGCATCAGTTGAAGGGAAGAGAAGCATCCCGAGAATCAGGCCGCCTTACCCTGCGGAAAAAGGGCTATGGGATCAGCCCACGCTCATCAACAATGTCGAAACATATTCCCTGGTGCCATGGATTCTGCGTGAAGGGGCTGAGTCCTTTGCAGCCCTTGGAACAGCCACCAGCAAAGGGACCAAAGTGTTTGCCCTTGCAGGAAAAGTGAAACGGGGTGGTTTGATCGAAGTGCCGATGGGGATCACCATCCGGGAGGTTGTTAATGAAATTGGTGGCGGTGTTGCAGATGGAAGGCAGTTCAAAGCGGTTCAGGTAGGTGGCCCGTCTGGCGGCTGTGTTCCTGCAGCACTTGCTGATACTCCCATAGATTTCGAAGCGCTCCAGTCAATCGGGGCCATCATGGGATCCGGTGGGCTGGTCGTATTGGATGATACGGATTGCATGGTGGACATTTCCAGATACTTTCTGCAGTTCACTCAGAATGAGAGCTGTGGGAAATGCACATTGTGCCGTATTGGTTCCAAGCGGATGCTTGAAATTGTTACCCGTTTGTGTGAAGGGAAAGGGCGGCCACAGGATATAGGCATTCTCGAAGAGCTGTCTGCTGGAATGAAAGCGGCCAGCTTCTGTGGTCTGGGAAAAACCGCCCCCAATCCGGTCTTGACTTCGCTCCGTTATTTTCGTGAGGAATATCTTGCGCATGTGGAAGGCCGCTGCCCGGCCGGAAAATGCAAGGCATTGATCCGCTACAGGATTGAGGACCACTGTATTGGCTGCACAATCTGCGCACAGCACTGTCCAGTCGGTGCAATCCATTCAATCCCCTACCAGCTGCATACCATCGATGATTCACTCTGTGTGCGCTGCGACATGTGCCGTTCGGCCTGTCCCGAGAAAGCAGTCAAGGTGGTTTGACCCATGCCAGATATGGTTTCACTGATAATTGATGGCATACCGGTCCAGGTGGCCTCGGGAGAGACGATCCTCCAGGCTGCAGAGAAATCCGGCATTCAAATCCCCACGCTCTGCTTCATGGAAGGCCTTGCCGACCTGGAATCCTGCGGTGTGTGTGTAGTCGAAGTGGAGGGGAACCCAAATCTTCTTCCATCCTGTGTATCGAGATGCCTGCCTGATATGAAAATCCGTACTGATTCCGAAAAGGTTCGAAAGGCCAGGAAGCTGGCACTCGAACTGTTGTTGTCGGACCATCTCGGGGATTGCCAGGCGCCCTGTGAACTGGCCTGTCCTGCGGAAATTGACATCCCCGAGTTCATTCGGCAGATACGATACAACCATCCGGACAAAGCCCTGCGAGTTATTCTGGAAAAGATCGCCTTTCCGGGAGTTCTCGGCAGGATCTGTCCCAAGTTCTGTGAAGGTGTCTGTCGTCGTGGGGAATATGATGAGCCTGTTTCTATCTGCTCCCTGAAAAGATTTCCGGCAGACATCGTTCCACAGGATATTAAACAGCAGCAGCACTCTGCTGTTGTCAGGTCCGGAAAGAAAGTTGCAATCCTCGGTTCTGGTGTCGTTGGCCTGACTGCAGCCTATTATCTCACACTCGCCGGGCATGAGTGTATTGTCTTTGAGGCTGCACCGAGGCCTGGCGGGGCGATGAGGAATATCATTCCGGAATTTCGACTTCCCGCACAGGTGATTGATGATGAAATTGCGGACATTCAATCACTTGGTGTCAAGATTCACTGCAACCAGGCCCTCGGAAAGGATGTTTTCCTGGATGACCTGCGAAATGAATATGATGCAATTCTGCTGGCTATTGGTGCAAATGGGGAAAAACATCCAACCTTCTCCGGTTCTGATCTGGGCCAATCGTGTTTCAACTTCCTCGAACAGGTTGCCTATGGTGCCTGCACATCGGTTGAGAAAAATGTAGTCATCATCGGCTCCGGGCCTACCTCTCTGGATTCTGCAAGAACATGCCTGCGGCTGGGAGCTGAAGAAGTCACCATGATTATCGCATCTTCGCAGCGCACCCATTTCTTCTTTACACCGCAACTGCAGTATGCGCTTGAAGAAGGTGTCAAGATTCATTATGACAGTGAGATATTATCCACTGCCATCGGAGCAAACCGGCAGATTTCGTGTGAAGTGAATACCTCTGGAGATCGTTGGGTGATAACTGCGGACCAGATTTTCCTCTCCGGGCATGTCGAGGCTGATGTCCAGCTGCTGGAAAAACTTGGATTCAAAACCCTCCGGGGAGGAGTCCAGATTGATAAAAAGACCCTGGAAACAAATATCCCGGGGGTCTTTGCGGCCGGCAACATCGCCCAGTCCGGCCGGTATGCGGTCCATGGCTCGGCTTCAGGCCGGATTGTTGCCGAGTCTATTCATCGTTACCTCACTGGCATCCCCCCACAGCCCGAATGGATCAATGTTCGGATGCAGCATCTGACAGAGGATGAAAAGGATCTTCTAGGGAAAGACCGGCATGACATTTCACGATTGATGGATTTGATTCTTTCTCCTGAATTCCGTTCCCATAATTTCGAGGAATTCAATCAGGGACTCACTACAGATGCAGCGATCAAGGAAGCGGCACGCTGCCTGAACTGTGATTGCGCCAGCAAAAGAGAGTGCTCACTTCGCATCCAGTCGACATTATGCGATGCAAATCCACGGGCATTTCGTGGAGACAGGCCGGCCTTTGAAAAAGATGATTCACACCCGGATATTGTTTATGAATCCGGCAAGTGCATCAAATGCGGGCGTTGCATTGCTATTGCGGAGCAGCACCGTGAAAAGTATGGCTTGACCTACATCGGCAGGGGATTTTCAGTCAAGGTGCAGACACCGATCATGGGAAAAATCGCCGAGGGCCTTTCTCTGGTTGCGATTGAATGTGCCAAGGCCTGTCCGACCGGAGCACTCTCCAGAAAGCGGTGACTCAGTGAGCTGTACCGGTGGATAGGTATCTCTGCTCCAACCCATGGGGCAGTGTGGCTCTCTGCTATCTTTAACAGAATCAAAGATCGTTGTGCTCGCCCTGAAAAAAGTGGATACGCAGGCCAGCCTCAGCCCAGCCCCAGCCTTTGAATCTTTTTCAATAACCCCCGCCGGGTCAGCCCAAGCATCTCCGCTGCATGGGTTTTGTTTCCATTCGTTTCCTGCAGAGCTTTCCGAATCAGACGTTTTTCCAGGAGATTGGTGACCTCTCTGAGAGATGAGGAATCAGCTTCGAGGTCCGGAATGTATGGCGCTTTTCCTAAGGAAAGCAGAATTTTTCGAGAGACCAATTCTTCTGTAAGGATGGAGTCGTATTTCCCCAGGATGACCATCTGCTCAATTTCATGTTTGAGCTGGCGGCAATTGCCAGGCCAGGAGTAATCAAGAAACATCCGCATGACCCTGGGGTGGATCTTTTTAGGCTCCAAACCCGCTTCCTTAACCGCCTGATCCAGGAAATACTCCACCAGAATAGGGATCTCCTCAGGGCGTTCCTGGAGTGATGGAACTGTGATCGTCAACACACTCAGCCGGTAGAAGAGGTCCTCACGGAACTTTCCTTCTGCGATCAGGCGTTCCAAATCCTGGTTGGTTGCAGCAATGATGCGCGCATCCACTTGAATGGTGCGTGTCCCACCCACCCGTTCAAAACGCCCCGATTCCAGAAACCTGAGCAGCTTGGCTTGTATGTTCATGGGGGCATCGCCGATCTCATCCAGAAGAAGAGTTCCCCCCTCAGCCATTTCGACCATCCCCTTCTTGATGGAGTTAGCCCCGGTAAATGCCCCTTTTTCATGGCCAAAGAGCTCGGATTCCATCAATGTTTCCGTCATGTTGGCACAGTTCAAATCAATAAAGGGTTTGCTTTTCCGGCTCGAGTTTTCATGAAGAATTTCGGCAATCAGATTTTTTCCCGTGCCAGTCTCTCCCTGAATCAGCACCGGAGCATCGTTATCGGAAAACAGTTCCAGACGGTGCCGGAGATCCTTCATCGCTTTCGATGCACAGATAAGGCGGTCGAAAGCAAACATCTGAGACAAGTTGCGTGTTTTCCCCGGTTCTAAAGCCAGCGGGACATTGAAAGTGCGGCCTGCGATATCCTCCACAAGCTCCATCACCGCAAAGATTTCCCCACTCTTATCACGAAGTGGGATTGCCACAACCTCAAAATGCTTGAAGACAATGCCTTCCTGATTGCGGCTGGGAGCAACACGCCGGACTAATTTTCCGGTCTGGAATGCAATTTTCGAGGCACACCAGGGGCAGACTTCCTCGCGTTGATCGTCATTCATATAGGCCTGAAAACAAATGCGCCGCCCGAGTTGTCTATCCGGGAAAAATGACTGCTGGTGCTGGTTGACGTAGATAATCCGCATATCGCGGTTGACGATATTGATCCCGAAGGGGAGTGCATCTAAAGCGGACAGCGCAAAATCCTGCACTGAGAAAGGGAGTAAGTCCTCCACAATCCGCTCACCATTAGAGCCGGTTAGACTGGTGATAGATTTCTTTGTCGACATAGGCGGCCAATCGTTTTCTAGTGTGAATGACAGTTCTCATCCAGGAAAAGCAGATGTGAACGAAGTATCGAGGTGGAACCTTTACGTCCACTCTGATGATTATGAGTGGATGGGCTTCTACCAGTTTCTTTTTGTGCGGCGGGCCGCTTCAGAAGGGCTTTTGCGTTGCAAATCCAGATATTCACGGAACACTGGCCTCACTTGGCCTGGTCTTTGCTCACATGGTCTGCTGAGCGAATTTGATATGAATAATGTACCTGATTAGCTGAAGCAAGGCAACGAGTCCAGCGGGTCAGAGGGTATAAAGGAGGACTGAATGCGGCTCAACCAGGGGTTTACCTTGATAGAACTTTTGATTGTTATCGCGATCATTCTAATTTTGATTTCTATTGCCCTTCCCAACTTTCTTGAGGCGCAACTCAGGGCAAAGGTGACTAAAGCGATGGGAGAAATGAAATCTCTCTCGATTGCGGTTGAAGCCTATGCTTCGGACCGATCCAGCAGCAACAGACCCTACCTTTTCGGTGAATTTGTTCAGGATAGGCCAATGTACCGGTGGACCTATGGCTATGCCCCTGATTCACTGACAACACCAGTCGCCTACATCAAGATCCATCCAGAAGATCCTTTTAATCATGGTGAATTCAGCATTTATGGCGGACAGCAGCTCAATTATCCAGCGGGCCATCTGCACCGGCATTACCGCATCGCTCCTCGAACTCCCTATACAGGTTTCAATTCGGCCTGGACGGAAGATAGCTGGCGAACCTATCTATGGCCAATGATGACCAAGCAATGGGGGGCGTTTCAGTCGAATTATATCCTGGTTAGTGTCGGTCCGGATAAGGTGGAAGATATCATTCCAGCTTACCACCCTCTGGTCTACTCACCTACCAATGGGACAAAAAGTCTCGGAGATATCGGTATCCATTCCGGCGGCATTGGAAGATAAATCTATAATTAAAACAAGTTTTCAGGCTGTAACGTGCCTTTGTGCTGAGGCATGCCGAACCGAATAGAAGGAGGCTAAAGACAATGTACCGTAGTTTTCTTATTGTGGCTCTGTTGGCAGGACTGGGTGGGCAGGCATTTTCCCAGAATACAACTGATTGGACTCAACCTTACGAGGCAGATGCAGGCGCTGTGGATTTATACCATTTCTACGATGGCGCACTCGGCGGGGAACAGGAAATTGTCGACTATGCGGCCCCATATTTATGGGGTTGGACTCATAATGGCACGGGAGCCGCACCGCTTCATGTGCCCTCGATGCCTGGATTTGGGGAGTGTATTCAATTGGATGGAATCGATGACCGTGGTGAGTTTCCTCCCGATGGGGGCGGCGCTCACAATGTGTACTCAAACGACCTTTCTGTTGAAGCCTGGATCAATCCTGTAAACCTTTCCGGAATCCACAGGATTGTACATATGCACGGTACAGTCAGTTTCTATACCGATGGCACCAACCTGGTTATGTGGCTGTTTGGCAATGATGGGGGAAATATGTGGTTCCCGGCAACCACCAACAACCCGCTGACTGCAGGAGAGTGGAGCCATGTCGCCGGGACATACCATTACAACGGCGACGGGACTGCGGTCGCCAAGTTCTATGTGAATGGCAACCTCGAGGGAACTCAAAATCTTTCCAGCGGCGCTTTGCCATTAGGCAATGCGCGCAACACCAACTGGCAGATGCTGGGCAGCACCTCCTGGGGAAGCGAATATTTTGAAGGGAAAATGGATGAAGTCCGGATCTCCAATGTGGTGCGTGAATATGTCCCGTTAAATCCACCCAATCTGACTGACTGGACCAAACCTTTCGATCCTGATGCCGATACTGTTTTCCTGTTTCATACCGAGCTGGATAACGGAAATCCTCAGTTTGTTGTTAATTCAGGCCCCAGTCAGTGGGGGGCATGGGCAGACCCCATCACAAATGACCCCCATGGAAGCCAACGGTTTGCAACAGAAGTCCCTTCTCCGGAATTTGTGACCAGCATCTACTCTTCAGGGAATTCCACTTCATGGCCAAGATGGCATGCGCTTGTGAATGATGTCTTTGCAATTACTCCGCTGGAGAACCAGCTCACGCTCGAAGCCTGGATTCGCCCCGATTCAGTTCAAGCCTCAGGTGATGTCATTCAACGAATTATCAGCTGCAACAACTGTTATTTTCTTTACCTGTTCAATAATGAAATCGAGGTTTGGTTGAAGTATTCCGATGATACCGATGCTGCGTTTCGGACAACCGGTGCAAATCTCCCGGCAGGGGTCTGGAGCCATCTGGTGGCGCAATGGAATGGCGCCGAACAAACTCTGAGTATTTTCATGAATGGCCAGCTGCTGGGATCAGTAGAAGTTCCTGACAAACCGAACCTGAGAACGCCCACAAACACCGACTGGCTGGTGATGTGTTCTCCTCCCTGGAACGCTGAATTGTTTGCCGGCTATATCGATGAAGTTCGCATTTCCAAGGTGGCTCGGTATGAGGATAATGTGACCTCTGTCAGTAACTGGGATTTGTACTAACCCGTGGCTGACTGAAAGCAGTCTTTACAGTATCCATAGTGAGATGAATCGTACCCCAGCGGCATGTTGACCGGATTCGGCACATGCCGCTGGGAAACAAGAAATCAATGACGCTATGCGTCATGGCAGGGCACAAAAGATTGAGTCGTCAGACAAATGACTACCAGAACAACTACACCTTCCATAATTGTGATCGGCTCGGCCAACCTGGATTTCTGTGTCTCCGTTCCACGTTTACCCCAACGTGGTGAGACCTTGATTGGTGAAGACATGCATACCTTTTTCGGTGGAAAGGGGGCCAATCAAGCCATCGCAGCAGCACGTCTGGGGGGTGATGTCGGATTCATCGCCAAATTAGGTGATGATGCTTTCGGAGCTCAGTACCTTCGCCATCTCAGGCACGAAGGAATCGATACCTCCTGTGTCTCTTTCGCTCAAAACTGCCCGACTGGCACAGCCCAGATCATTGTCGAAGAGCTCGGGCAAAATATGATCGTGGTTTCTCCCTCCGCAAACATGCGGATCAGCCTCTCAGATCTGCATCAGGCGGAACACATTATCGCTGCAGCTGGAATTCTGCTGCTTCAAATGGAAATCCCCCAGGAGATTGTCGAAGGTGCTATCAGAATCGCCAACCGGCAGGGTGTTCAGGTCATACTGAATCCCTCCCCTGTTGATTCACGGTTCCAATTCAAAGGGCTTGAGATTGATTACCTGGTGGTCAATGTTGTGGAAGCGGAAACCATTACCGGAATTACCTGCCGGGATCTGCAGACGCTCAGTGAAGCAGCGGAGTGTCTGGTATCCATGGGTGCTCGAAATGTGGTGATCACACGCGGGCGAGAGAGCACACTGGTCGATTGCCATGATACGATCGAGTTCGTTCCAACTATCAATGTGGACTCAGTGGATGCTGTTGGTGCAGGAGATACTTTTGCGGGAGCATTGGCGGTTGCGCTTACTGAGAAAATGGACATGATTTCGGCGGTCCGGTTTGCCAACTGTGCCGGGGCTCTCGCCACCACCCGCCTCGGTGCTCAGGCTGCAATGCCCTTCCGGGCAGAGGTTGAAGAATGCCTGACTTCTAACCTTGATATGGCAGAAAAGACAAAGAGCCGAATGAGCCGTTACACATGATGCGGAGGGATTCCTGCCCGGAAGCAGTGACAAACCCTGGTGAACCCGGCGCGATTAAAATATAACCCTGCCAGCTCACAATTAATCATAAGCTCCCTTCGGCAAAGGATTTCTCATGAAAAGTTTCGTTTATCAGGTGCTGGACAGGCTCCTGATGCCATGTTTTCTGTTTGCTTGTTTTTGCTGTATCACTCTGGCAGCCGGAGCAATGGAGACCATGAACAATAGAATGAATTCGGCTCTGCTGTTCGAGACCGAGCTCGACCCCGTTTATCTCAGGTGGGTTATAAGCCCTGGTGAGTTGCGAGGCTTCTGGTTTGCCCATCCTTGTGAAGAGACGAAAGAGCGTACTGGCGCCAACACCTTCTCCTCACACATAAGTCTTCACCTCCTGGAGGATCCTGAAAGTCCGGACGGCTTCCGGATCGAATCACCCTTTGTTCCATCCCATTCCACTGTGGAGATGGGCTTCCATTCCGGCAGGCCGATGGCAGAGGTTCGTATCTTGATCAGCACCGCTTTCGAAGGAGCGGCAGGAAAGGCTGAACTCTATCGGATTGAAGAAGATCAAAAGCGGATATTTGCGGGATCCAGCGAGCAGGTGAATGCGCGGAAAGACAGCTGGGTAATCGTCAAACCTGAGGGGCATAACCAGAATTTCCCGGCCGGCCAGTATGTTCTCAAGGTTGCATCACGGCGGATGCGGGTGGAAGTCTGGCCTGGCCCATCGGCCAGCCCTGAGACCTGGATCGGATTTCCTGATGAAAGTGAGAAACCGCACCAGCAGCAGACTGCACTCCTTGCCACTGTTTCTTATGTTGATGGAACTGCCAGCCAACTCCGCAAAGATGAAGAACAAAGGCCATGGCTCTCACTCGGAAGCCATGATCCTGGCTCCGAAGCCGAGGAGGCCAGGATGTTTTTCAACATTGATCTCGGAGAACACAACAATCCCTTCTTCATCTACTATCCACCTTCTTTCCAGGCTGCCTTCCCCAATGCCTTCATGCAGGATATTGATGGAAATCGGATCAAAATTGACTCGAACCCCATCGGTGAAGTCGAAAACCCTGTGCCGGCTGTAGATGATCCGGATTTGCGCAGACTTTCAAAGAAGCTCATAAAACAGGGCGTGGAGTCTTTACGAGGATCCCCATGGCTTCGTTACTATGTGATCGCGGGTGAGGAATGCTATCCCGACTACTTTGGAATGCTTCCGGTGGGTGACTTTCGAAAGGCATTCACCGATCGTTTTAATCTCTATTCCCACCAGGAGAAATGGGGGCTGGCTTTTGACCGGGAGGCATTTCGTGCCGATCCCGATGGGCCTCTCGGAAAGGCATGGTACCTTTTTCGGGAACATGCCATGGCCGACCGTGCGGCCGACTACATGCACACATTTCTGGAGAACGACTCGGAGCATCCAGTTTTCTACCCGACTCATGGGAATCCCTTTTTCGGCCTGGGCCAAAGCGGGAGAAAACAGTTGGGATATTCGCCCGGATTGATTGCGGGAGCCTGTGATGGTTTTGAGACCGGCCAAATCTCGATTGACACGGATGTGGAATTTCTGAATCTGCTGACACTTTCCCATAACACCTCCTGGGGTGTTCCTGTGGTTTCACCACGTCTTGGAAATAAAACACTGGATCCATCTGCTCGGGGAGGCGGAAGAAGCTTCACCCCCACTATGCTTCGCCGCCTCTTCTATGAAGCCATTGGGCATGGTGTCTGGCATACCGGCCTCCTGCAGTGGACCGGGGTATTGGGAGATGGTGAGTGGTTCATCCGGGACACTCCGGCTGAACAGGAAGCGCTTCAGGTTTTCAAAGAGGTTGAGTCTGCTTCGCCATATTTGACAGGAATGAGCCGACTGCAACCCGGAGTTGGCCTGTATATCTCCGATAGCACCTGGGTTCATAAAGGCTGGCAGGCCCGTTGGACAGGTTTTTACCAGGATGCCCTCTGGGACCATTGGCAAATTGCCTTGGTGGGAGACCAGCTGCTTGGTGAGGAACTCGCTTCGAAAATCCCGGTACTCGTTTCTCTCGATAATACATTGATCGATTCGCGGGCTATTCAAAGACTCAAGGAATACCAGAAGGCTGGAGGTTGTCTCATTCGCTGGGGCGAATTTGGGCAAGCAGATGAACTGGGGACTCCATTCGAGGGAGATCCGTTTAAGGATGCCCATGGTGTGGTGGATGTCCAATCTCCCCCTGATGAATCTCAGAGGGAGCTGATGAATGCCTGCACTACAGGATTGGGAGCGCACAAACATGTCACTCGATATCAGGCAGCTCCTTTTATGGCCATAAAAGAGGCCATTCTTTCCAGAGTTCCGGAATCTTATTTGTGCCCAGTAAAAATTGAGGCAGCCGGCCGGATTCATGCCTACACCCTGACCGATGGCTGGAATCTGGTGACGGTTCTTGTGAACCACGAAAGCCAATCGACAGATGTTTCTTTGAAACCCTCCGGAGGAAGTCCAAGAAGCTGGCATTGGAAACAGATCGGTGTGCCTTCAGAGGCTTCAGGCAAACCCAAACCGGGGACCGCAACTCTGACTCTGAAGGGAGCCGGCAGTGCTCTGATATGGATGACTCCCGGCGCTGTCCCTGCCGATATTGGAAAGCAGCTCAAATTAAGCCGGGAAATCCTCGATCGCTGGGTTGAATGGGGAGTGGATGTGGAAACATACCGAGCCTGTTTAAGTGAAGCAGATACAGCCCGATCTGCTGGCCTCGATGCGAAAGCTCATGCCCTGTCTGCACGGATTGTGAATGGCCTGGGAATTAATGCGAGTCTTGTTGAAAATGCCTCTGGTGTCTCAAAAATCCGTGCATCAGTTTTTGATTCATCCGGAAAGCCAGTTTCGGGAGCCTCCGTCATTTGCCGTCTGGTTCCAGGAAAATTCCACTGGCTCTCCCTCGAGGAGCCTGCACCCGGAATCTACGAGGGAGAGATTACGAAGGAGAACCTTCCGGATTTATACAATCCTGGCAAGGGATGCTATGAACCTTACTCCGGTCCGCTAAGGCTGATTGTTCATTCCAGTCAGGGTGGGCAGGATGGCTTCTGCCTCCGGACCCTCTCATTGGAGAAGAGGATTCCCTGATTCCCCATGCGGAGGCCATTAAAGATTCTCATTACCTTGGGTGCACTGGCTCTGATCCCAATCATGGTGGAGCGCACTGGGGAAAAGGTTAAAGCCTATCCGGGAGCCTCCAGTGCTCATGCAGAACTTGAACGCGGCCTGGATTTCCTGATGACCGGCAAGAATATCCCGATGGATTTTTTGAGCGCCATCGAGAAATTTTCCCAGGTTGCCCCTGAACATGGAGCGACATCACTCGAGGCTGAAATCGCTGAATTTCTCTCTGCCTGGTGTATCTGGGCTGATCCATCTTCTGACAACAAACGCAAAGAGATGGCCCTATCGGATTTTCAATTGAAATATCCGGATTCCCCTTTTCTTGCCCATGCCCTTTTCATGCGTGCCCTTATTGAATCCACGTCGATACCACAAACAGGGCCGGATACCGCAATATCCACGTATAAAAAGATCGTCCAGGATTATCCCGACAGCACCCTTGCGGACCTTTCAAGGCTGGCTCTGGCCGGGCTCCATCGGGAGCAGGTGCATGATCTTCGCGAGTCAGCCCGCTGGTATGGGGAAGTGGTAAGGAGTGGAACGGACACTTTTCTGCTTCATGAGATCGAGCTTTTTCATTACCTCCAGGCGAAAATGCTGCAAGAGGCTGGCGATGCTGATGAGGCCCGCAGGATATACCATGCCATTCTGGAATCTGAGAAAAAATCAGCGGGAAACTGGAAAGACCGCGCCCTCGATCGTCTTGCTGAGCTAGGAGAAAAAGTGCAGGACGAATCCTGGGGAGAGGTCCAGCAGACCTCTTTCCCCATGCAAAATCATTCCTTTAGTTCCGACAAGCCGATCACCCTTCGTATCAGCTCCTGGATTCTCGAAAAGAAAGGGATGCTTGAAGCCTTTACACAGATCGGAGAGAAATACCACGAACACAACCCGGATGTGACGATTGAATGGATCAGCCTGCCTTATACGGGATACCACGACTGGCTGCAGACTCAGATTCTAAGCGACGAAATTCCCGACATCGTGCAAATTGATAATGGAACTGCAGTTCGGTATGGAGCTTATCAAGGGAAGCTGGTGGACATCTCCCCCTACCTGGAAAAGCCCAACAACTATACCGGTGTCCGTTGGGCAGAGATGTTCTGGCCACAATTCCTGATCGAGGCCCGCGATCCGGTCAAAAGGAGAAACTGGGTCGTGTCATGGGCCTCTGAGAACAGCGCGTTCATTTATAATAAGGATGCTTTTCGAAAAGCTGGTCTCATCAAACGTGATAACTCCGGGAATGCTGTCAGAGACAGTTCGGGAAAAGAGGTTGTGGATGAACCTGAAACCTGGGCTGACCTGATTACCGCCTTTCAGAAACTCGAACAGGCTGGTTATTATGGAGAGGTCTGCAATTTCCATCCCGACCCGGCCCCCTTGATCTGGCAAATGCCTTACATCACCAAGCAGATTTACGACAACCTGATCCCCAAACTGGATGTGATTGTTCCGGATGACTCTCCGGATGTGTTCGAGATTGCCAAATGCCTGCTGGATGGAACTCTGGATCTCCGCGATGGCGAAGTATCCGAACTCTGGCGCCTCCTCTATGAAAAGAGCGAATATTGGGTGCCTGGTTCCACAGCCATGGATATCCGGGATGCCTTCAATGATTTTCTACGGGGCAAGGCGGCCACTCTTCATTGGGTTTCAACAGACCTCGCGGATTTTGAAGACAAGACTGACTTTGAACTGGGTGTCTTTCCCTTTCCTTCCCTGGAAGGGACTCCTTATTTTGATGGGCTTTATAATGAGACTCCCAGCCTGAGAGCATTCGAGTTTTCGATTCCACGGGTTACCGAATCACGGAACACATTGCCTGCTGCGATGGATTTCCTTATGTACCTGACATCCCCGGAGGCTCAAAGGGTCATGGTAGACAAAGGAAACACCATTCCCCCTATCCGTGGAATCCAGCCCTCCAGGCGTCTTGAGCCCTTCATGCGGGCCATCGGCAGACGCGGAACTCATACCACTTTCTTTAATCCTTATGAGATCGGGATCGTGAAAGAACCTTATTGGGCCGAAGGGCGGACAAAAGTGCTTGATGAGCTCAACAGCCTTCTCGGATCCATTCCCAACTACACTTATTTCAGAAGCGCTACAGGTGGCACTCGAGAGGTTTATCAGGACTGGCGGAAAGAGAGATTGCTGGAATTCCTCGACAATCTCCAGAAATATTTTGTATGGGCATATGGGCGTGCGGTTCGTGAATATGCCGAAGACCTCCATGCTGAGATCAGGCGGCACAATCATGACTGGATCGGCCTGTTCCGCAGCACATGGATGCAGGAAACTCCACCGGATCCGGGAAACGCTCTGGCAGCTTTTGAGGATATCTGGCGGACACTTAACGATCAATATTCGATGATCCTCCTTTGCCAGCGGGTAACAGGCTCCCATCTTGGTTCTTTTGATGTTGAGTCTCCACCCATCCCGTACCGGACACTGAAAAACATTCAGCGTTTTTTCATTATTCTGATCACCTCGATTTTCAGCCTGGGCCTGGTCGTGATGATCTGGCGGGGAACACTGGATGCACTTTTAAAAGATGGAAGGGTTCTCTCGGTTTTCCTTCCCACAGTGCTGCTGCTCGGAACCTTCTGCTACTTCCCGGCAGGATCCGCTATTTATCACGCCTTTTTCAAGTGGAATGGAGCGGACATTTCCGAGTTCATCGGACTTCAGAATTTCCGGAACCTTTTGGCAGATGGGATCTTATCTGGATCTTTCGCCATCATGGGGGTGTTTCTCATCGCCAGTATCCTGAAACTGACTCCAACCATCGTTGTAGCAGTTGTGCTCTTCCATTTGGCAAGCAGAACTCTTCAATACTGGTTCCGGGTTGCTTTTGTCCTGCCGCTCATCATTCCATCGATCGTCGGGATGCTTGTGTGGAAGTATTTCTACAAGATGGATGGAGGAGTGCTGAATGCCTTGCTCCTGCGCCTCGATGTCATCCAGGTTCCTGTCAACTGGCTCGGCTCCGAAAATACAGTGGTTCCAGCACTCCTCTTTATCGGGTTTCCATTCGTTTCCACCATCGGGGTCTTGATATTGATGGCGGGCTTGCAGGCGATTCCGGGATCTGTTTTTGAGGCAGCAGAGCTGGATGGCTGTGGGGCTGTCCGTCGTTTCTGGCTGATCGAGAT
>WBZO01000824.1_pt1 | contig 56989 bp, 53 predicted proteins | sample 5204261 | NCBI WGS metagenome assembly WBZO01 (sample SAMN12412400, study PRJNA552823) | activated sludge metagenome | isolation source: activated sludge from anammox sidestream of wastewater treatment plant... | place: USA: North Carolina | collected 2017-09
ATCGTGCTCGGCGTGCTCTACGAGAGTTACATCCACCCGATCACGATCATTTCGACCTTGCCGCCGGCCGGCGTCGGCGCCCTGCTTGCGCTGTATCTGTGCAACATGCCGCTGTCGATCGATGGCATCGTCGGCATCGTGCTGCTGATCGGCATCGTGAAGAAGAACGCAATCATGATGATCGACTTCGCCATCGAAGCGCAGCGCGAGGGCATGGCGGCGCTCGATGCGATCCGCCGTGCCTGCCTGCTGCGCTTCCGCCCGATCATGATGACCACTGCCGCCGCGCTGCTCGGCGCGCTGCCGCTGGCGCTGGGCAACGGCATCGGTTCGGAGCTGCGCAAGCCGCTGGGCGTGTCGATCGTCGGCGGCCTGCTGCTGTCGCAGCTGATCACGTTGTACACGACGCCGGTGATCTACCTGTATTTCGAGCGCTTCTCCGATTGGCTCAAGGCGCGTCACGCGGCACGCCACCCCGTGCCGGCGGGGGCTGCATGAGCGCAGGCCAGGCGAATCGCGCATGAACATCTCCGGCCCCTTCATCCGCCGCCCGATCGCCACTTCGCTGCTGGCCATGGGCCTGTTCATCTCGGGCATGATCTGCTACTCCCTGCTCGGCATCAGTGCGCTGCCGAACCTGGAGTTTCCGGCGATCTTCATCACCGCCAGCCAGCCCGGCGGCAGTGCCGACGTCATGTCGAGCACGGTCGCCGCACCGCTGGAGCGGCACCTGGGCCAGATTCCCGGCATCGACACCATCAATTCCACCAGCAGCGAGAACACCGCCTCGGTGTTCATCATGTTCGAGGGCAGCCGCAGCGTCGACGATGCCGCCCGCGATGTGCAGGCCGCCATCAACGCCGCCGCGCCCGATCTGCCGTCGGGACTGACCAACGCGCCGACGTATCACAAGATGAATCCGAACAATCAGCCCGTGCTCGCGCTCGCGCTGACCTCGGACAGCGAGCCCCTGTCCAAGCTCTACGATTACGCCGATTCGCTGCTGGCACAGCGCATCCGGCAGATTTCCGGAGTCAGCGACGTCGACATCGCCGGTGGCGCGACACCGGCGGTGCGCGTGGACATCAACCTGCGCGCCCTCAGCGCCATGGGGCTGTCGCCCGACCAGGTGCGCAATGCGCTGGTGGCCGCCAACGTGACTTCGCCGCAGGGCTTTCTGTCCGACGGCAAGACCACGATGGCGGTGACGTCGAATTCGGCGCTGCACACCGCCGCCGAGTTCGCCAACCTGGTGATCGCCATGCGCAACGGCGTGCCGGTGCGTCTGAGCGATGTCGCCATCGTGCGCGATGGTCAGCAGGATCAGTACCAGGCTGCCTGGTACGGGACGCGGCGTGCGATCCTCATGTTCGTGCGCAAGCAGGCCGATGCCAACGTCATCGCCACCGTCGACCGCGTCAAGGCCGACATTCCGCTGATGCAGACCTGGCTGCCCTCCAGCGTGCAGCTGACGCCGTTCTTCGACCGCACGCCGATCATCCGCGCCTCGGTCGACGAGGTGCAGATCAGCCTGCTGATCAGCCTGGGCATGGTGGTGCTGACGATGGCGTTGTTCCTGCGCCGCCTGGCACCGACCCTGATCGCCGCGACTGCGGTTCCGCTGTCGATCGCCGGCGCCTTCATCGTCATGTACATCCTCGGCTACACCCTCGACAACATGTCGCTGATGGCGCTGGTGATCGCCATCGGCTTCGTCGTCGACGATGCCATCGTGGTGATCGAAAACGTGATCCGTCACGTCGATGCCGGCATGTCGCGCATGCAGGCGACCCTGCTTGGCGCCAGGGAGATCGGCTTCACCATCGTCTCGATCACGCTGTCGCTGGTGGCGGTGTTCCTGCCGGTGGTCTTTGCCAGCGGCATCACCGGGCGATTCTTCAAGGAATTCTCGATCACCCTGATCTCCGCCATCGTGTTCTCGGCAATCGTCTCGCTGACGCTGACGCCGGCGCTGTGTGGCCGCTTCCTGTCGGCCCACGGCACGCAGAAGCCCTCGCGCCTGGGCGCGACACTGGATCGCTTCCATGCCGGCATGCTCGACACCTATCGCCGGCTGCTCGACCACGCCCTGCGCTGGCCGCGACTGACCGCGCTGCAGCCGCTGCTGCTGATCGTGGTCACGCTGCTGCTGATGCGCTTCGTGCAAAGCGGCCTGTTTCCGCAGCAGGACACCGGCATGCTGTACGGCCGCATCACCGCCGGCACGGACATCTCTCCGCCGCGCATGATGGAGCAGACCCAGGCGATCGCCGATTTCGTGCGCAAGGATCCTGCGGTGGACAGCGTCGGTTCGCGCCTGGGTGGCGGCTGGGGCCATGGCGGCGGCGGCAGTGGCCAGCTCTACATCACGCTCAAGCCGCTGTCGCAGCGCAACGGCGAGTCGACGTTCGACGTGATGACACGCCTGAATGCGGCCGCCAGCCGCATGCCCGGCGTGCGCCTGCGCCTGCGTCCGGTGCAGGATTTGCCCAGCGGCGGTGGTGGCGGTGGCGGCAGCAGCGGTGGCCAGTATCAGGTGCAGCTCAAGGGCAACGACATCGCCACGCTGCAGGAGTGGTCGCCCAAATTGGTGGCGGCACTGAAGAAGCAGCCACAGCTGCGCGATGTCGACAGCGACGTGGGCGAATCCGGCCCGCGCCAGACCCTGCTCATCGATCGCCCGACCGCGGCACGGCTGGGTGTGTCCATCGGCGCCATCGACAGCGCACTCAACGATGCCTTCGGGCAGCGCCAGGTCTCGACGATCTACTCGGACATCAACCAGTTCAAGGTGGTAGTCAGCGCCCTGCCCAACCAGGCCACCGACCCCGGCTCCCTGGAGCGGCTGTACGTGCGCGCCAACTCGGGCAAGATGATTCCGATCAGTGCGGTGACGAAGATGAGCAGCGGCATCGCACCGACCGAGATCGAGCACGAAAACCAGTTCTCGATCGCCAGCCTGAGTTTCAACCTCGCTCCCGGCGTCAGCATGAGCGAGGCGCAGGGAGTGATCGAACACACGGTTGCCGGGCTGCGCCTGCCGGGCGACATCCGCCTCGACTTCGCCGGCGACTTCCGCAACTTCCAGAAGCAGCAGGGCGATACCACGCTGCTCATCTTCGGCGCGATCATCGCCGTCTACATCGTGCTCGGCATGCTTTACGAGAGCCTCATCCACCCGGTCACGATCCTGTCGACCTTGCCATCGGCCGGCGTCGGCGCCCTGCTGGCGATGGTGGCGACCGGCACCGAGCTGTCGGTGGTGTCGATGATTGCGATCATCCTGCTGATCGGCATCGTCAAGAAAAATGCCATCATGATGGTCGACTTCGCCCTGGTCGCCGAGCGCGATCACGGCCTGCCGCCGCTGCAGGCCATCCGCGAAGCCTGCCTGGTGCGCTTCCGCCCGATCATGATGACCTCGATGGTGGCCATCTGCGCCGCGCTGCCGCTCGCCATCGGCTTCGGCACCGGCTCGGAGCTGCGCCGTCCGCTGGGCATTGCGATGATCGGCGGCCTGCTCGTCTCGCAAAGCCTGACCCTGATCTCGACGCCGGCGATCTATCTGATCTTCGCGCGCCTCAGCGAGCGCCGGCGCCAGCGCAGGGCTGCCCGGCAGATGCAGCTGGCCACGCGCTGAGGCCGGGCGCCGGATCCGCATCCCAAGCCCTGTTCAATTGATGGAGGATCCATGAACCGCCCTGATTTCCCGATCTGCCATTCGCTGGATGAGGTTCGAGCGAACATCGACCGCATCGACCGCCAGATCGTTGCCTGCCTGGCCGAGCGTGGCGGCTACGTCAGGCAGGCCGCCAAATTCAAGAAATCCACGGACGATGTCCGCGCGCCGCAGCGCGTGGAGCAGGTGATTCGCAAGGTGGTGGCTCTTGCTGCCGAACTGGGTGCCCATGCCGAGGTCACCGAGCAGGTATACCGCGCCATGATCTCCGGCTTCATCGCCGCGGAGCTTGCCGAACACGCCGCACTGCAGGACGCAGCCGGCGCCAGCTGATTTCCGTGGGCCGCACGCCGGCGGACCCGATCCGCCGGGCAGGCCCGAGGTTCGATGCGCGCCGTATTGCGGGCATCGATTCGCCGGCTGCAGCCGGCGCCGCATGGCGCTCGGCGCAGCAGTTCATGCATGCCGATCAGTCGCGCAGCTCGGCCACCGCGCACGGGATGACGATGCGCTCGACGACGGCGGCGGTGATCTCGGCCGTGGAAGCCGCGCGATACGGCGACAGATCGGCGCCGAGCACCCCCGCATCGAGCGTCTCGGCCACCGCGCGCTCGATGTGCTCGGCTTCGTCCTGCAGGCCGAGCGAATGCCGCAGCAGCAGGGCGGCGCTGAGGATCGCGCCCACGGGATTTGCGATGCCGCGCCCGGCGATGTCGGGCGCCGAACCATGAATCGGCTCGTACAGCCCGCAGCGGCCTTCGCCGAGCGAGGCCGAGGGCAGCAATCCCATCGAACCGGCCAACATCGATGCTTCGTCGGTGAGAATGTCGCCGAACATGTTCTCGGTCACGATGACGTCATACGCCCGCGGCTTGGCCAGGAGATGCATGGCCATCGAATCCACCAGCTGATGTTCGAGCGTGATGTCTGGAAATTCCTCGCGCGCCACCCGCGTGGCGACATCGCGCCACAGGCGCGAGGTTTCCAGCACGTTGGCCTTGTCGACCGAAGTGACGTGCCGGCGTCGCGCCCGCGCCAGCGTGCAGGCGCGGCGCACCACGCGCTCGATTTCGGCAACGCTGTACGCGCACACATCGCTGGCGCCCTCGGCATGCCGGGCCTTGTCGCCGAAATAGATTCCGCCGGTGAGTTCGCGCACCACCACCAGATCGACCCCGGCCAGCAGGTGCGGCTTGATCGGAGCAGCGCCCAGGGTGGCCGCGTGCGGCTGCACCGGGCGCAGATTCGCATACAACCCCAGCGCCTTGCGCAGCGCCAGCAGACCCTGCTCGGGGCGCAGCCGGGCATTGGGGTCGGACCAGCGTGGCCCACCGACGGCACCGAGCAGGATTGCATCGGCACCACGACAGGCCGCCAGCGTGCTCGCCGGCAGCGGCTCGCCGCAGGCATCGAGCGCGGCACCGCCGATCAGCTGCTCGTGCAGGCGAAAGTCATGTCCGTAGCGCTGCGCAATGGCGCGCAGCACCCGGGTCGCGGCGGTGGTGACTTCGGGCCCGATGCCATCACCGGGCAGTACGACGATTTCAGCGAACATGGTGGATCTCCTGGTGAGAACGATGACGGGCTTCGAAGGCGCCGATCGCGGCGTCATGGCGCAGCAGGTAGCCGAGCGTGTCGACTCCTTCGAGCAGGCAGGTGCGGGCAAAGGCATCGAGCGGAAATTCGAAGATGCGCCCATCCGGCAGGCCGAGCGTGGAGGCAGCCAGGTCGACCGTCAGCTCGATGCCCGGATGCGTCAGCAGTTCGTCGACGATGGCTTCGTCGAGCACGATCGGCAGCAGGCCGTTCTTCAGCGCATTGCTGCGGAAGATGTCGGCGATTTCGCAGCTCACCACGGCGCGTAGCCCCAGGTCGAGCAGCGCCCACGGCGCATGCTCGCGCGACGAACCGCAGCCGAAATTGCGTCCGGCGACCAGGATCGAGGCACCGGCATTCTCGGCGCGGTTGAATGGGAACTGGGGATTGGGCGTACCGTCCTCGCACAGGCGCCAATCGGCGAACGCATGCCGGCCCAGGCCGCGGCGCTCGGTGGTGGTGAGGAAACGCGCGGGGATGATCTGGTCGGTGTCGATGTTGCGCTGTGGCAGCACCACGCTGCGCGACACGAATCGCGCAGCGTGCATCGGCATGTCGGCATTGGATGGCTGGACGTTCATGCGGCCTCCGTGGCGAGCAGACTGCGCGGATCGGTGATGACGCCGGCAACGGCACAAGCCGCCGCAGTCAGTGGCGAAGCAAGCACGGTGCGTGCGCCCTTGCCCTGGCGCCCCTCGAAGTTGCGGTTGCTGGTCGACACCGCGAGCTGTCCCGCGGCCACCAGGTCGCCATTCATCGCAATGCACATCGAACAACCCGGTTCGCGCCATTCGGCGCCGGCTTCGCGCACGATGCGATCGATGCCCTCGGCCTCGGCATCGCGCTTGACCTGCTCGGAACCCGGCACCACCAGCATGCGCACGCGCGGATGCACCCGCCGTCCGCCCAGCACGCGCGCCACGTCCCGCAGATCCGACAGACGACCATTGGTGCAGCTGCCGACGAACACCACATCGACCGTGCGACCGGCAATGGCTTCGCCCTCGGCCCAGCCCATGTAGTCGCGCGCCTTGCGCGCATCGCCACCGGCATCCTGCGGCACGCGCGCGCCGATGGCGGCAACCTGCCCCGGATGCGTGCCCCAGGTGACGCTCGGCTGGATGTCGCGCGCGTCGATGCGCACTTCCCGATCGAAGTGCGCATCGGCATCGCTGCACAGCGTGCGCCAGTGCGCCACCGCAGCATCGAAGGCCGCGCCCTTTGGAGCGCGCGGCGTCTGCGCGAGCCAGGCGAACGTGGTGTCGTCGGGGGCGATCAGGCCGGCGCGCGCACCGGCTTCGATCGACATGTTGCACACGGTCATGCGCTCCTCCATGCCCAGGGCGCGGATTGCCGAGCCGCGGTATTCGATGACATGGCCCGTGCCGCCATTGACGCCGATCACGCCAATCACGTGCAGGATCAGATCCTTTGCGCTCACGCCGGCCGCCAGTTCGCCCTCGATGGTGATCGCCAGCGATTTCGGCTTGCGCTGCAGCAGGCACTGCGTGGCCAGCACATGCGCCACTTCGCTGCTGCCGATGCCGAAGGCGAGCGCGCCGAAGGCACCGTGGGTGGCGGTGTGGCTGTCGCCGCAGACGATGGTCATGCCGGGCTGGGTCAGGCCGAGTTCGGGGCCGATCACATGCACGATGCCGCGCGCGCGGCTGCCGTAGTCGAACAATTCCACGCCGTGTCGCGCCGCATTGGCGCGCAGCGTGGCCACCTGATGCTCGGCTGCCGCACTGGCATACGGCAACCGGCCATCGGCGTCCGCCGGCAGGGTCGGCGTGGCGTGGTCGAGGGTCGCCTTGGTGCGCTCGCGGCGACGCACGCGCAAACCGCGCGCATCGAGTTCGGCGAAGGCCTGCGGCGAAGTGACTTCGTGCACCAGATGCAGGTCGATGTAGAGCAGCGCCGGTGCAGCCGCGCTTTCGGGCGCGACCAGATGCGCGTCCCACAATTTGTCGAGCAGGGTTCTTGCAGTCATGTCATTGCACTCGTGAAGGGATCAGGCGACGGCGGCGACGCGCTGCGGCATGCGGCGCCAGATGCGATTGGCGACATCCAGCCAGGCCAGCGCGCTGGCTTCGAGGATGTCGGTGCTGGTGCCGGTGCCGGTGAGTTCGACGCCATCGGCACGCGCGACCACGCGCGCGGTGCCTTGCGCGTCATCGCCCGTGGTCACGCTCGAAACGCTGTAGCTTTCCAGGTCGAGCGCGATGCCGGTGGCACGCGCGAGTGCGGCGAACAGCGCATGCACCGGGCCATCGCCGACCGCTGCCTCGCTGATGCGCACGCCGTCGGGATCCAGCAGCTCCACGCTCGCCGTCGGCAGGCTGCCATCGGCAATGCCGGTGCTCACGTGCACGCGCGTCAGGCGATGGCCGCGGGCGAGGCTGGCGTCGGCATTGAAGGCCAGCGCCTCCAGATCGGCGTCGAACACCTCGCGCTTTTTCTCGGCCAGCGCCTTGAATGCGGCAAACACCGCATCCAGCTGCGCTTCGTCGAGCGCATGCCCCAGCGTGCGCAGCCGATCACCGAGGGCGGCGCGCCCGCTGTGACGCCCCAGCACCATCTGCGAGGCGCTCCAGCCGACATCCTGCGGATTCATGATTTCGTAGGTGCCGCGATGGCGCAGCATGCCGTGCTGATGGATGCCCGATTCGTGCGCGAACGCGTTCTGGCCGACGATCGCCTTGTTGCGCTGCACGGCCATGCCGGTCAGCCGCGTGAGCAGGCGCGAAGTCGGCAGCAGCCGCCGGGTGTCGATGCGCGTATCGCATTCGAACCAGGCGTTGCGCACCTTGAGCGCCATCACCAGTTCCTCCAGCGCGCAGTTGCCGGCACGCTCGCCGATGCCGTTGATCGTACATTCGACCTGCCGTGCTCCGCCCTCGATCGCGGCCAGCGAATTGGCCACCGCCATGCCGAGGTCGTCGTGGCAGTGCGCGCTGAACACCACATCGCGGGCTCCCGGCACGCTGGCGATCAGGCGTTCGAACAACATGCGCATTTCCGTCGGCGTGGTGTAGCCGAGCGTGTCTGGCACATTGATCGTGGTTGCGCCGGCGGCAATCGCCGCGCCGACCACTTCGGCAAGAAAATCCTCCTCGGTGCGCGTGCCGTCCTCTGCGGAGAATTCCACGTCGTCGCACCAGCGACGCGCAATGGCGACATGTCGTGCGGCGCTGTCGAGCACTTCGGCACGGCTCATGCGCAGTTTGTGCTCGCGGTGCAGCGGGCTGGTCGAGATGAATACGTGGATGCGCGGTTTCGCCGCATGCTCGATCACGCGCGCGCAGGCTTCGATGTCGGCCGCCAGGCAGCGCGACAGCACGCATACGCGCGTGTCGCGCAGCTCGCGCGCGATCTGCCGGGTGGCCGCGCGATCGGCTTCGGAGCTGGCCGGGAATCCGCTCTCGATGACGTCCACGCCAAGCTCGGCAAGCGCACGTGCCATCACTACTTTCTGTTCGGGCGTCATGCTGCAGCCGGGCGATTGCTCGCCATCGCGCAGGGTGGTGTCGAAAATGCGTACGACGGGATCCGCCGGTGGATTCATGCGGGCAACTCCTCGGGCAATGGGCAGGTTGAAATCGTTGTCGCCCGCTCCGCCTTGGGTGCGGGCGGGGCGGTGGGTGCAAGTTCGCGCACGCGTCGCCGCGGGCGGCGCGGTGCACGCGGACGCACGTCGGCCAGCAGGCGGGCCAGTACGCCGGCGTCGAGATTGCCGCCGGACACCACCGCGCATTTGCGCCGGCCGGCGACGCGGCGACCGGCCGCGAGCGCGAGCGCGCCCGCACCTTCGGCGATCACGTGTTCTTCGAGCGCCAGGCGCACCAGGGTTTCGCGCAGTTCGGCTTCGCGCACGATGACGATGTCGTCGAGCAGATCGGCCAGCACGGCGCGGGTGAGCAACCCAGGCTCCTTGACGCGCACGCCATCGGCCAGCGTTGCTGCGGTTTCGACAGGCGGTGCCTGGCCGCGCAGCACGCATGCCATGGCATCGACGCCTTCGACCTGGGCGCCGACGATGCGCACGCGGCGATTGCGTCCGCGCAGCGACTTCAGCGCCAGCGCCACGCCCGCAGCCAGGCCGCCGCCGCCGATCGGCAGCAACACCACGTCGGGCGCGAGCGCGGCCAGCTCCAGCCCCACCGTGCCCTGTCCGGCGATGATGTCGGGATCGTCGAACGCAGGCAGCAGGCGATAGTCGTTCTGCGCCGCCAGCTCGGCGGCAAACGCCTTGGTCTCGTCATAGCTGTCGCCATGCAGGCGCACCGTGGCGCCCCAGTGGCGCACGCCGGCAATCTTGGTTTCGGGCGCGCAGCGCGGCATCACCGTGATTGCATTGCTGCCGGTGCGATAGGCAGCCCAGGCCAGGCCTTGCGCGTGATTGCCGGCCGAAGCGGCGACCACGGTGCGCCGGTCGCCACGTTCGCGCGCGGCAAGCAGTGCATTGAGCGCGCCGCGCACCTTGTACGAACCGGTGCGCTGCAGGTTTTCGAGCTTGAGCCAGCAACCAAAGCGCTCGGCGTAGTGCAGCGGGGTCGGCGCCAGATGGGCGGCCAATCGCGCTTGTGCAAGCAGGACGTCGGCAAGGCCGACGCAACGGGTGAGCGTGACGTCGGCTTGCATGGCTCAGACTACCGTCAGCCAGTGCGCATGGGCGGCGACGGCGCCGCGTACCACGCGCGCATACAGCGCAGCCAGTTCGTTGGTGACGGCGCCGGGCGCGTAGTCGCGGCCCTGCAGATGCGCCACCGGCGCCACCTCGGCGGCGGTGCCGCAGGCGAAGATTTCGTCGGCATCACGCAGCTCGTCGAGCGAGACGCTGCGCGATTCCGCGCCGCTGAGCGCAATCAACGTGTCGCGGGTGATGCCGGGCAGGGCATCGGCATGCTCGACCGCAGTGACCCGCCCGTTCCTGACCATGAACACGTTGGCGCCGGTGCATTCGACCACGCGGCCTTCGGCATCGACGAACAGCGCCTCATCCAGCCCACGCGACCTGGCCTCGGCTTTGGCCAGGATCGAATTGACATACGCACCGCACAGCTTGAGCGGCGGCAGCGAGGAGGCCGGATTGCGCCGCCACGGTGACACGCCCAGTCGCGTGCGCGCGCCGGTCAGATGCACCGTGGTCGGCGCGGTCGCCACCATCAGGTGCACCGCATGTCCGGCCACGTCCAGCCCGAAGCCGCCCTCACCCGACCAGAGCAGCGGTCGCACATAGGCGTCGCCGGCCCGGTTGGCGCGCAGCGTGTCGAGGATTGCCGTCCGCGCCACCTCGACATCGAACGGCAAGCCGAGCAGGCGCGCGCCCATGTGCATGCGCTGAAGATGCTCGGGCAGACGAAACACCGCGCATCCCGCCGCCGTCGCGTAGGCGCGAATGCCTTCGAACACGCCACTGCCGTAATGCAGCGCATGGGTGTGCAAGCCGATGCGCGCCGCCTCGGGCGCCAGCAACTCGCCATCGAACCAGACCCGCGGCGCATCCGGCGCCACGGCTTCGGCAGCGCCCGTCGCCGCCGCTTCGCGTTGGTCGCCGCGCATCAGCATGGCAGAACCTCCACGGCCAGGCAGTCATGCAGCTTGGTCAACTGCTGCACCAGCTGTTCGTCGCTGCGCTCGCTCTCGACGGTCAGGCGCAGATGCCAGCGGTCACCGTCGGACTGGGTTTCGCCATCCACGGTCAGCGGGCGAAAGCCGCGGCGTTCTGCGGTGCCGAGCACGCGGGTCAGGGCGCCTTCGGCGCGTCGCAAGGTGAGATCAAGCCGGTAGCGCATCATGGTTCTCCTGGGCGGTGATGGGATCGACAACGGGCAATGCCGTGAGCTCGTCGGCATCGAGCATTTGCGCGTTGTTGTGATTGGGTGGCACCAGCGGCCAGACATTGGCCGCCTGGTCGATGGCCACATGCAGCAGCGCCGGGCCCGGCTGCTCCAGCAGCGCCTGCAGCGCGTGCTCCACGCCATCGGCGCGATCCACGTGCAGCGCGGGAATGCCGAAGGCACGCGCAACCGCGGCGAAATCGGGGTTGTCGGACAGATCCACTTCGCTGTAGCGGCGCTCGAAGAACAGCTCCTGCCACTGCCGCACCATGCCCAGCGCCTGGTTGTCGAGCACGACCAACTTGACCGGCAGGGCGTAGCGCTTGAGCGTGGCCAGCTCCTGCACGTTCATCAGCACCGAGCCATCGCCGCTGACGCAGATCACTTGCGCAGCCGGATCGTGCAATTGCGTGCCGATCGCCGCCGGCAAGCCAAAGCCCATCGCACCGAGCGCACCGCTGCTCAGATGCCGGCGCGGATCGCCGAGCTGCCAGTGCTGCGCCACCCACATCTGATGCTGGCCGACATCGCAGGCGACATACGCTTGCGGCGCCAGCTGCGACAACCGGCGCAGCAGGGCCGGCGCATACACGCCTTCGCCTGGCGCGTCGTAGCGCGCGGCGTGCAGGCGCGCGCGCTGCTGGCAGGCGGCACGCCATTGCTGCCGTGCCGCGCCGTGCCGGCCATGCCGCTGTGCCGCGCAGGGCAGGGTCAGCTTGCTCAGCGTATGCCGCAGATCGCCGCGCACGCCGGCATCGGCGCAGCGCAGCTTGCCGATCTCGGCGGCATCCAGATCCATGTGCACGACGCGCGCCCGCGGCGCGAACTCGGCCAGCTTGCCGGTGGCGCGATCGTCAAAGCGCGCCCCGACCACGATCAGCACATCGCATTCCTGCACGGCCAGATTGGCCGCGCGGCTGCCATGCATGCCGAGCATGCCCAGATTGAGCGGATGCCCGCTCGGCAATGCGCCCAGTCCCTTGAGCGTGAGCACGCACGGCATCTGCGTGGCATCGACGAAGGTGCGGAAGTCGGCCACCGCATCGCCGAGCACGATGCCACCGCCGCCGTAGATGACCGGACGCTGCGCCTGCGAGATCAGCGCCAGGGCTTCGTGCAGCGAGGCTTCCGCCGCACGCGGCGGAGCCTCGTCCGGCAGCGGCACATGCGCAGGCAGATGCGCGGCGCATGCCAGCTGCACGTCCTTGGGCAGATCGATCAGCACCGGGCCGGGACGACCGCTGCGCGCGATGCGGAACGCCTCGCCGAAGACCTGCGCCAGTTCCTCGACGCTGCGCGGCAGAAAGCTGTGCTTGACCAGCGGCAGCGTCATGCCGAACACGTCCAGTTCCTGGAATGCATCGCTGCCCAGCAGCGACGTGGCAACCTGGCCGGTGATGCACACCATCGGCACCGAATCGAGCATCGCGTCGGCGATGCCGGTGACGAGATTGGAGGCACCGGGGCCGGAGGTTGCCACGCACACGCCCACCCGCCCGCTGGCGCGCGCATAGCCGTTGGCGGCGAACGCCGCACCCTGCTCGTGACGCACCAGGATGTGCCGCAGCCCGGCGCCGTGCAGCGCATCGTAGAACGGCATGATCGCGCCGCCGGGATAGCCGAACAGCGTATCGACGCCCTCGGCGGCGAGCGCCTCGACCAGCCAGCGCGCCGCATTGCGCGGGCCGTGCCGCGGCGCATCGGCGCCGGCCTTGCCGACGGCGTCCGCGGGCGATGGCTCTGCTGCTGCCGCGCGGTTCATCACGCGGCCTTCGTGCGTTGCGTGGCGCCACCCGTGGCAGCCGGGGCCTGATCCAGCCATTGCATGGCGCCGCGCAGGGTGCGGCCGACCTGCTCGATCGGGTGCTGCAGATCGGCTTGCTTGAGCGCGCGGTAGTTGCCGTTGCCGGCCGCATATTCGGCAATCCACTGCCGCGCGAACGTGCCATCCTGGATTTCGGCCAGGATCTTCTTCATCTGCGCCCGTGCATGCGCATCGATCACGTAGGGCCCGCGCGTGAGATCGCCGTACTGCGCGGTTTCGCTGATGAACTCGTGCATGCGCGTGATGCCGCCTTCATACAGCAGGTCGACGATCAGCTTGAGCTCGTGCAGGCACTCGTAATAGGCGATCTCGGGCTGATAGCCGGCTTCGACCAGGGTTTCCCAACCCGCCTGCACCAGCTTGGTCGCGCCGCCGCAGAGCACGGCTTGCTCGCCGAACAGATCGGTCTCGGTTTCCTCCTTGAAGGTGGTCCTGATCGCATGCTGGCGCGCACCGCCGATGCCGGCGCAATAAGTCAGCGCGAGCGCTTCGGCGCGGCCGCTGCAGTCCTGATGCACGGCGTACACCGCAGGCACGCCGCGTCCGATTTCATACTCGCGGCGCACCAGCGCACCGGGGCCCTTGGGAGCGACCAGCACCACATCGAGATCCGGGCGCGGCACGATCTGCCCGTAGTGCACGTTGAAGCCATGCGCAAACAGCAGGCAGGCGCCGGCGGCAATGTTGGGTTCGATGGCTTCGCCATACAGCTGCGGCTGCACCATGTCGGGCGTGAGCACGGCCACCAGTTCGGCACCGCGCACCGCCTCGGCGGGTGTTTTCACCGTGAAGCCGTCGGCCCGGGCCTTGAGTTCGGTCGGGCCACCGGGGCGCAGGCCGACGGTGACCGCGAAACCGGAGTCGCGCAGGTTGAGTGCGTGTGCGCGGCCCTGGCTGCCGTAGCCGAGCAGGGCGATGCTGGGTTTGTCGTGCTGTTGCATGGCGAAGTTTCCGTGGTGGGGTGGGGAAGGTGGAAATCAGGCGTTGGCCAGCGCCGCATCGGGTGCCGGCGCAGCGTGGGGTTCGACGTGTGCGGCGATGCGCCGTGCATCGAGCGGGCCCGGTGCGGTGACCGCACCGCGCGAAGCCGAGCCGACATCGCGCGCAAACTTGGCCAGCGCGCCACAGGTCACGCGCGGCGGGATGCGTCGCGGCTCGCGTGCGCCAAGGTCGGCATCGACGTCGATGCGGCGCGTGGTCACGTCGATGCTCACCCGGTCGCCATCGCGCAGGCGCGCGATCGGGCCGCCGCGCGCCGCCTCGGGTGCGACATGACCAACCATGAAGCCATGGGTGGCACCGCTGAACCGGCCATCGGTGATCAACGCCACGTCATTGCTCAGCCCCTGGCCGACCAGCGCCGCGGTGACGGCAAGCATCTCGCGCATGCCGGGGCCACCTGCCGGGCCTTCGAAGCGGATCACCACCACATCGCCGGCATGGATGCGCCGCGCCTGCACGGCGGCGAAGGCGGCTTCCTCGGAATCGAACACACGCGCATTGCCGACGAAGCGTTCGCGGCCATGACCGGCGAGCTTGACGATGCAGCCTTCGGGCGCGAGATCGCCATACAGGATCGACCAGCCGCCGCGCGGCTTGAGCGGCGCGGCAACACTGCGCACCACCGCGCGCGCATCGCGGGCTTCGCCCGTCCTGCCCACGGCGATCCGCCATGCGTCCAGCTCCTCGAACAGCGAGCGTCCGCTCACCGTCGGCGTGTCATCGAGCAAGCCGGCAACGCGCAATTCGTGCGCCACCAGGGCACATCCGCCCGCCTCGAACAACTCGGCCGCGGTGTAGCGCCCGCCCGGCTTGAGATCGGCGATGACCGGCGTCTGCGCCGCACGCTCGAATTCCTCCAGGTCGAAGGCCACGCCCGCTTCATGCGCGATGGCCAGCAGATGCAGCGCGGCATTGGTCGAACCCGCCGTTGCCGAAACCGCGCGTGCGGCGTTGCGCAGCGACGCGCTGGTGATCAGGTGACGAGGCGTCGGCGCACCCTGCGCCAGGCGCTGCATGACCAGCGCGCCGCACGCACGCGCCGCCGCTGGCTTGTCGGCATGCACGGCGGGAATGTCGTTGGCCTGCAGCGGCGACAGGCCGAGAAAGGTCAGCACCATCGCCATGGTGTTGGCGGTGAACTGGCCGCCACAGGCCCCCGCACCGGGACAGGCGTGGGTTTCCACGGCCTGCAGCTGCGCCGCATCGATGCGTCCGGCCGCATGCGCGCCGACTGCTTCGAACACGTCCTGCACCGTGATCGCCTGCATCGATTCCGCGCTGTCATCGGCTCCCGTAGCGGACGCGCACATGCCCGGCATGATGGTGCCGCCGTAGAGGATGACGGTTGGAATATCCAGCCGCGCCGCCGCCATCGCGGCAGCGGGAATGGTCTTGTCGCAACCGACCAGCAGCACCATCGCATCCAGGCAATGCCCAGCCACGGCCAGCTCGATGGAATCGGCGATCGTCTCGCGCGAGACCAGCGAGGCGCGCATGCCATCGCTGCCCATGGCGATGCCATCGGTGACGGCGATGGTGTTGAACTCGATCGGCGTGCCGCCGCCATCGGCGACACCGCGGCGCACATGCTGGGCCAGATCGCGCAGCGTGAGATTGCAGGGCGAAACGTCCGACCAGGTGTGCACGACGGCGACCAGCGGGCGGGCGATGGCCGCATCGTCGAGTCCCGTCGCCCGCATCATGGCCCGCGCAGGTGCGCGAGCCGGGCCGGTTTTGATGGCGTCACTTTTCATGTTCCTGGTTTCCCATGTGGAAAACCCGGGCCACAAAAACAAAAACCCCGTGCCTTTGCGGGCACGGGGTCTTGGTTCTCTCGACCTGGGTTTGGTGGCGTTACTTACACAAACCCGTTCCCCGCGCCTGTTGGCAAGGTAATAAGTACGAGTACGAGAATAATCGAGAACAACGCCACGAGTCGGCCGCCCGAGGTGTCGATGGACACGCTCGGCATCGCGGAGGCGATCGGCTGCAGGTGGCTGTTGCGTTGCGTCATGCTTCGAGAAAAACACGAGCACGCCGCATTTGTCAACCAATCATTTGGCATATGCGCGATCCATCACACGCCAGACCGCATCGATGCCGGGCATCGATGCATGTCCCGCATCGTCACCACGCCCGGCAACCATCGCACGCCTGCGACACACCGCTGCGGATGGATGAACCGACCGCAATGCCCCCCCATCCAGCGCACCACCGCGGCCTGGCGCCCTGGGCGGAAAGACCGCAGCGAATCCCCGTACACACGCGACCACCATCTTCTCGACGGCCGCGGGATTCACGCCACAGGCCGACGCACGCAGCACACATCTCATTTGACAAACCGCATCGACCTGTTTGCATCATTGTCGACGGCCGCACTTTGCGGCCGTCCTCATGTCTGGAGTCCGCCGTGGCGTTTCGCACCATCATCGAACCCTTCCGCATCCATTCCGTCGCACCGCTGCGCATGACCACCGAAGCCCAGCGCCGCGAAGCGGTGCGCGAGGCCGGCTACAACCTGTTCGCACTCAAATCCGACGACGTGCTGATCGACCTCTTGACCGATTCCGGCACCGGCGCGATGAGCCGCGACCAATGGGCGGCGATCCAGCACGGCGACGAATCCTACGCCGGCAGCCCCTCGTTCGAGATCTTCAGGAACGCCGTGCAGAATCTGTTTCCGTTCAAACACGTGATTCCCACCCACCAGGGTCGCGCCGCGGAGAAAATCCTCTTTACCGCACTCGGCGGCGCCGGCCGGATCATTCCCAACAACACCCACTTCGACACCACTCGCGCCAACATCGAATACACCGGCGCACAGGCGGTGGATCTGGTGATCGCCGAGGGCCGCGACCCGACCAGCCTGCATCCGTTCAAGGGCAACATGGACGTGGCGGCGCTGGATGCCTTCCTGACGGCCAACACCGGCAAGGTGCCGGCGGTGTTCGTCACCCTCACCAACAACTCCGGCGGCGGACAACCGGTCAGCCTGGACAATCTGCGCCAGACCCGCGCGGTATGCCGCAGACATGGCGTGCCATTGTTCCTCGACGCCTGCCGCTTCGCCGAAAACGCCTGGTTCATCCGCGAACGCGAGCCCGGCCAGCAGGATCGTGACGTCACCGACATCGTGCGCGACATGGCGGCGTTGGCCGACGGCATGACCATGAGCGCCAAGAAGGACCCGATGGGCAACATCGGTGGCTGGCTGGCGCTCAACGAGGATGCACTGGCCGAGCAATGCCGCAACCTGCTGATCCTCACCGAGGGCTTTCCTACTTACGGCGGGCTCGCCGGACGCGACCTGGAGGCGCTGGCGCAGGGCCTGAAGGAAGTGGTTGATCACGACTACCTGCGCTATCGCATCCGCTCCACCGCCTATCTCGGCGAAGCACTGGCCAAGGCCGGCGTGCCGGTGATGCAGCCGATCGGCGGCCATGCCGTGTACCTGGACGCACGCGCGCTGCTGCCGCACATCGCTCCGCTGCAATATCCCGGACAGGCGCTGGCGGTAGCGCTGTACGAAACCGGCGGCGTGCGCGGCTGCGAAATCGGCACGGTGATGTTCGGCCGCCAGGCCGACGGCAGCGAAACCGCCGCCGCGATGGATCTGGTACGCCTGGCCATTCCGCGCCGCAGCTACACGCAAAGCCACATCGACTACGTGATCGAAGTCTGCGAGCAGGTTGCCGCCCGCGCCACCGAACTGCGTGGCCTGAAGATCGTGTCGGAGCCGAAGCAGTTGCGCCACTTCACCGCGTGCTTTGCACCATTGGCATGAGCACTGCCCCCGTGCGCTCCGGCACCCGCCCGGATCGCACGGGGGAAGAACCGCATCACGACGCCGAACTCGCGCAACAGACCGCGCAGAAGATTGATCGCAGCGGTGCGCTGCGCCTTGTGGAATTAACGAACGCGATGCAGCCCCTGGATGCCTTGCTGCTCGGACGTCTTGACCGGCACGCGTCGGATCGATTCACAGCGTTCGGCTTCGAGCAAGCCAGCGGCATCGGTGCGGTCGGTCTTGTTCCTGCGCACGTAAGGCCGCACGTCATGCGCGGGCAGCAGCTCGACGGCATGGCCGAGCCGGATGAAACGCCGGGCCCAATCGTGCGCCGACCCGCAGGCTTCCATGACGATGCGCAGCGGCGCACGGTTGTCGAACGCACGCGCGAACGCGGTGCGTGTCAGTCGTCACCGTTCGTGGTGGCGTTGGCGGATTTGGGCGTAGCATGCATGGCGGTCTCCTTTCGTGATCCCGTGTCCGAAGCATCATGCTCCGTCTGGCTCATCGAAGCCGTGTGGTGACACGAGGGGAGTCCATTCGATCATTCAAGCAGACCTGCGCGGACAAGTTTCAAATTACTCCGACCATCGCGGCCGCGCAGGCCGCTTAGCTTAGGCGTTAGCCAGCAGAAGCCGCTTTCTGGCGCTTGACACATCCATTTTTCGTAGCTACGTTTAGGCCGTGCGAATCACATGCGACCCGGCCAAGCGTGAATGGACTCTGCACGATCGCAGCCTCGACATGCTGCGCGCCAATGAGGTGTTTGCTGGGCCGCACTTCACTCGCGCAGACAACCGCCAAGACTACGGCGAGCCGCGCTTCATCACTGCCGGTTGGCTTGACTCCCGGCTTGTCGTTTTTGCATGGACGCCCCGCGGTGCCGCAAGGCGCATCATCAGCATGAGGCATTGCCATGAACGCGAAGCAAAAAAGCTCATCCCACATCTCTCCTGATCCCGATCTCCCGGAGATCACGGACGACTGGATTGCCGGTGCAGACTTGTACCACGGCGAAAAGCTTGTGCGCCGCGGTCGCCCTAAGCTAGCGACGCCACGTCAGCTGCTGTCTTTGCGCCTTCCGCCGCAGGTCATTGAGCGCTGGAAGGCCAGCGGCCCAGGATGGCAAACGCGCATGGCTGAGGCACTGGAGAAAACTGCCCCAAAGATTCGGGTTGCTGGCTAACAATTCGTGTATGGACTCCCTTTGCAAGTGACCGAGTAAACCGTTTTCCGGCAAGCGGTGCGGTTGCAGTCGTGTATACGGCCTTGGGGTGAGCGGCAGGCGCTCGGGCCATGATGGAATCCGCCGGGACGAAGCCACACGTTCAATCGGCTGCTGGGAGCCAGAAAAGTTATCGGTTTGCTCGCGCCGGAGACCGACGCGTTTGCCATCGACGTCACTCGGTGCAACGCGGGGTGGGAACTCAAGGCGTCAACGTGCCTGGCACGCTGACGTGATCGGGCAGCCGCTCGACGGCATGGCCGAGCCGGATGAAACACCGCGCCCAGTCGTGCGCCGACCCGCAGGCTTCCATGACATGCGCAGCGGCGCACGCTTGTCGAACGCACGCGCGAACGCGGTGCGCGTCAGTCGTCGCCGTTCGAGTATGTGTGCATGGGCATCGGCGAAGGCGAGCTCGAACACGTCCTTGGCCAGGTCGACAGCAACGGTGGTTGCGCTGGCGGATTTGGGCGTAGCATGCATGGCGGTCTCCACTCGTGATACCGCATCCGGAGCTTCATGCTCCGTCTGGCTCATCGAAGCCGTGTGGCGACACGAGGGGAGTCCATTCGATCATTCAAGCCGACCCGCTAAAGCGGGCGGCTTACCTCGCCCGTTAGCTGCTACAGGCAGCACTTGTGCATACGTACGATATGTCGTACGCTGGCCCATCGATAGCTCCCGGAATCAGCACATGACTACGCTTACCGCTAGCGAGGCTCGCGCCAACCTCTATCGCCTCATGGATCAAGCAGCTGAGTCTCACCGCCCGATCCTCATTTCTGGCAAGCGCAGCAATGCCGTGCTTGTTGCTGAGGAGGACTGGGCCGCAATTCAGGAAACCCTCTTTTTGCTCTCCGTTCCAGGCATGCGTGAGTCCATCAAAGCCGGTATGGCTGAGCCTCTAGACTCATGCGCCACGGAGTTAAATTGGTGAGCTGGCGCGTCGTCTTTACTAAGCAAGCTCAGAAAGACGCGCGCAATCTCGCATCAGCTGGGTTAAAGGAAAAAGCACAGGCCTTGTTACTCATCCTTGCGGAAAACCCGTTCCAGATGCCCCCACCATACGAGAAACTTGTGGGTGACCTGTCTGGCGCCTACTCCCGGCGCATCAACATCCAGCATCGGCTCGTGTATCAGGTTCTTCAGGCCGACCATTCCGTTAAAGTGCTACGCATGTGGACACACTACGAGTAGCAGCTAACCTACCACGCCGATGCCGGATCGAAGTAGCTTCGGCTTAACTCAGGTGTTAGCCATGACAACAGCACTCCCCGCCGCCCGCGTCTTAAGCAAGTCACGTCAGGCGCGTATGACGGAAGAGTTGGTCCATGCTCTTCGGCACATTCCGCGAGAGCAGCTGAGCTCTTGGGGTAGAGATTCTGCCGTGCTATTTGGCAAAGTCACCTGGAGGCGAGTCAAGAATTTCGGCAGGCTTGTAGAGCGGATATGCAAAGGCACTGCATGCGAAGTCGCAGACGGCTACAACGCCTATCGCAGCGGTGGCCTTGCGGATCACGCTAAGAGTCGAGTCAGTGCAGCACGGGAATCTATTTCGAGCGCCGGAACTGCCATTGCGACATCGGCTAAGACAATCCAACAAGCCCTACAATCCAACCCTCGAGACAACGCCCCAACTCTTGTGGTATCGACACTGGCGTTCTTGGTTGCGTCTGGGGGACTGGACGGTGATGGCGGAGTTCCCGATTTAGACCTAATCGCAGGGATTGGCGCGCATAGGTCCATCTTTACTCATTCAATCATCTCCGGTGCGGCTATTGAGACCTTCTTATTGTCATCAGCCTCATTCGTAAGTATTGCTCATCCGTTTCTCCCTGAGCGACACGACCCGATTTGGGATTCAATAGCAAAGCACAAGGACCGCTACGTACTTGCTACGTCTCAGGGCGCTTCGTTAGGTATTGCTTACCACCTGTTCGTAGATAGCACCGTAGACATCGGCGCTTACCATGATTTGCCAGCGTCGCTACCTATCGGCGGGCATGAAGCAATTGCGGGCGCCAACGCAGCGGCGGAGGCCATCGACGTGAAGCACAAGGATCCAAAGCGTCATGGCTAACAATTCATGTATGGACTCCCTTTGCAAGTGAGCGAGTGAAGGTGGCTTTGGCAAGCGGTTCGGTTGCAGTCGTGTATACGGCCTTGGGGTGAGCGGCAGGCGCTCGGGCCATGATGGAATCCGCCGGGACGAAGCCACACGTTCAATCGGCCGCTGAGGGCCAGAAGTGTTATCGGCTTGCTCGTCCCGGGGACTGAATCGCCCCAGCTTTCGCGGAGGCCGTGTTGCTCAGGTCAAGCCACTTGAGCAACCAACCTATCGACGAGATGCCGACCGTCGTTTTCCTCGGCCTGCCGGGCAGCTTCAGCCGTTGCCGCGGGCGCCTTCCGTGTCCGCTCCCGTGGCGGTCGATGGCTTGTCGTGCCCGCTCGGATACGGCACGTAGTCATTGCCGAAAGCGACATCGCCAGGGCGCCAGCCGGCACGCGACCACAGCGCGCCCCAGAATCGACGAAAAGCACCCCACTGCATGGCGATCAAGCCGCGTTCGTTGTCGATGTCGACCATCGGATCGAGCACGCCGGTCGCGCGGGGCGGTTCACCGTAAAGCGAGGTGCCGAAGCAAATGTCCCACACTGACAGCACCTGACCGAAGTTGCAGTTGTGCAGCCCGGGACGGTCGACGTCCACGACCATGTGGTGCAGGCGATGGAATTTCGGATCGACGAACACCCGCTCGAACACCCGCCCAAAGCCAAGGCGCACATTGGCGTGCGAAAAATTCTGCACCAGTTCGCTGATCAGCATCAGCAGGGCGAACTGATCGGGCTCGATGCCAACCAGCAAACCTACCGTGGCCAGCACCATCGACTGCAGAAATCCATCGACGTAGCTGCCGCGGTCGTTGCTCCAGCAGCTCATCTGGCGCTGGCTGTGGTGCATGCTGTGCAGCGCCCACCACCATGGAATCCAGTGTTGCGTGCGATGCATCCAGTAGTAAGTGAAATCCAGCAGCAGGTAGTAGATGAAAAACGTGAGGTACGGATGGGCCTGCAGCCAGGGCAGCCAGGCGACCAAGCCGCTCGGCTCCGCTGCCGCCGCGCTCGCGCCGCCATCGCCCAACGCATGCGCCAGCGGCGTCAGCACCAGATAGGCAAACAGAGGATTGAGGCCGAACAGCATCAGCAGCGTGTAGGTGCGATCGATGCGCGTGTGGCGGCGATCGGGCCAGACTTCGGCGGGGGCCAGCGATTCCAGCGGGCGGAAGATGGCGCCAATGATGAACACCTGCACGCAGGCGATGAGCAGCGCCTCGGCGACGTCGCGCGGATCGCCAAAGGTGGCGGTGAGATGCAGATGCGAGAGCAGCGGCGTCACTGCGTGGGTGTTGAACCCCTCGACGAGCCGGGACCAGAATTCGAGCATGCGCGCATTCTAGCCGGGCCGCGTGCATCGCAGCGCCTGCGACGGGCAGGCGCATACTGCAGGGGATGAGCCGTCGTCACGATCCCGCCGATCCGCAACGCCTGGATGCTCCCGTTCGCATCAAGGGGCGGGGCGCGGCCTCAAATCCCGAAGGCCGCTTCGAAAGCCGCGAAACCACGCGCGAGGACGATGGCTGGCATCACGATGCCGATGATGCGCCGACACGACCGCGCACCCATGTCGTCGAGGAACGTGCGCGCAGCATCCTCAACCGCAACGACTCGCCCGACGTGCCGTTCGAGCTGTCGATCAATCCCTATCGCGGCTGCGAGCATGGCTGCGTGTACTGCTATGCGCGGCCTTCGCATTCCTACTTGAATCTGTCGCCCGGCATCGACTTTGAAACCCGCCTGTTCGCCAAGACCAACGCCGCCGAGCGCCTGCGTGCGGCACTGTCGCGGCGCGGTTATGTGTGTTCGCCGATCAATCTCGGCGCCAACACCGATCCCTACCAGCCGATCGAGCGCCGCTACCGCATCACGCGTGCGGTGCTCGAAGTGCTTGCCGAATGCAGCCATCCGTGCACGATCGTCACCAAAAATGCCCTGGTCGAACGCGATCTCGACTTGCTGCAGCCGATGGCGCACGCGCGACTGGTGCAGGTTTTCGTTTCGGTCACCACTCTCGACAATCGCCTGGCCAGCGCGCTCGAACCGCGCGCCAGTGCGCCGCATCGGCGCCTGCAAGCCGTCGCGGCCCTCAATGCCGCCGGCGTGCCTTGCGGTGTGCTGGTTGCGCCGATCATTCCGTGGCTTACCGATGCCGGGCTCGAAGCCATCATCGAACGCGCCGCGCAGGCCGGGGCATCCTGCGCCGGCTACACCGTGCTGCGCCTGCCGTGGGAGCTCAAGGACCTGTTCCGCGAATGGCTCGCGCTGCATGCCCCCGAGCGCGCCGCGCACGTGATGAGCCTGATCCGTGATCTGCGCGGCGGCCGCGACAACGATCCGCGCTTCGGCGCACGCATGCGCGGCCAGGGAACGATCGCCGAACTGATCCGCCAGCGCTTTCGTCTGGCCTGCCGCCGCCACGCCCTGGCCACCACGCGCAATCTCGCGCTCGATTGCACGCGCTTCGTGCCGCCACGGGCGCCATCGGCGCAGGGCGAGCTGCCGCTGGTGTGACGCACGGGCAAGAAAAACCCGCCACGTGGGCGGGTTTTTCGCTTGCCTGAACCTGCACGTCCGACTTACTTGATCTTGCCTTCCTTGTAGGCGACGTGCTTGCGGATGACGGGGTCGTACTTCTTGATTTCCATCTTTTCCGGCGTGTTCTTCTTGTTCTTGTCGGTGGTGTAGAAATGGCCGGTGCCGGCCGAGGAGATCAGACGGATCTTGTCGCGCTTGGATGCCATGGTCGTTTACTCCTCAGATCTTTTCGCCGCGCTTGCGCAGGTCGGCGAGGACGGCTTCGATGCCCTTCTTGTCGATCGTGCGCAGCCCGTGGCTGGACACGCGCAGGGACACCCAGCGGTTTTCGCTCGGCACCCAGAAGCGGCGCTCGTGCAGGTTCGGCAGCCAGCGGCGCCGGGTCTTGTTGTTGGCGTGGGAAACGTTGTTGCCGGACTGGAAACTCTTGCCGGTGACTTGGCAGATCTTTGACATGCTGAACCTCGCAGTGGTCGATGCCGCCCTTGGCCAGGGCGGTGGCGGCCCGGCGGCGACGCTGCGCCTTGCGATGCCGGAGTGCCGCAGCGCGAGCGTGGGCGGATCGCAAACCGCACTTCCACGCGCCCCGAAGGGCCAACCGAGCTACAGCGAGCCGGGCTTTATAGCCCAATTTGGCCGCCGCAGCAACTCAGCGCCCCGCCGCCGGCCGCCATGGCCGCGATGCTGCGCCATGCTGGCGCTGTCCGGCCTGACCTGGCCGGAGGCCGGCCGATTCAGCCCTGACCGCTGCCAAAGAACATCAGATACACCAGCCGGCCATTGTCCAGGCTGTCGCCGAATCCCTCGCCCGCGGTGTGCCAGAACCACGGCCGCAGCAGCACCAGGCGGTTGAAGCGCATCGGCACGCGCATGGTCAGCTCCCACGCCGATTCGTCGTTGCTGTCGTTCTCGATGATGTCGCGGTGCAACGCCTCCATCGAGGCATAGCCCATCGCGCGCATCTCATCCAGGTCGATCGGGCCGCGTTCGGTGTTGGTGCGTTTGTGGCGGAAGAAGTCGGTGCCGCCCCGGCAATGCTCGGGCAAGGTCAGGTACAGGATGCCCGACCAGTACGACCGATCCACGTGCACGCGCGCGCGACCGACATCTTGGGCCAGCGTGATGCGGCACTTGGCATGCGACTGCGGCGGCGTGAGCAGGCGCAGCGGTTCGCCGACCAGCTGCGAAACCTGCGGCAGCAGGCCGTCGAGCTGGATGCGCTCGAGCGAATTGCGCCCCGGAAACGCGCCATCCTGCTCGGGATAGGTCAGGCGCAGCGCGGCATTGCGCAGCTCATGCGGGTTCTGCAAGAAATCGTCGGCAATGATGATCGAGGCAGGCACGTCGGCAGGCTCACAGCTCTTGGATGTCGGTGCGACGCGCGCGCTTGATCAGCCAGGCGACGCCGCGCAGATCGGCAATGCCGACCAGCGCGCGATTGAGGTTGTTGTACTTGGACACGCCGGCGCTGCGCGCGCGGTGATTGACCGGCACCGACTGCACCTGCCATCCGGCGCGCTGCATCAAGGCCGGCAGATAGCGATGCATGTGATCGAAATACGGCAAGTCGAGAAACGCCGCGCGCTCGAACAGCTTGATGCCGCAACCGGTGTCGGGGGTGGCGTCGCGCAGCAGCCGCGAGCGAATCGCATTGGCCCATTTCGATGCCCAGCGCTTGCTGCCCGAGTCCTGGCGATGCACGCGCCACCCGGCGAACAGCTTGATCTGCGGTACAGCCGCGTCGCGCATCGCCAGCAGTCCGGGAATGTCGGCCGGATCGTTCTGGCCATCGCCATCGAGCGTGGCAATCCAGGCACCGCGCGCGGCCTTCACGCCATTGCGGATCGCCGTGCTCTGCCCGCTCTGGGTGGCATGGACGATCACGCGCAGCTCGGGCGTGGTGGCCTTGGCCTGCGTCAGCACGGCACGCGTGTCGTCGCGGCTGGCATCGTCGACATAGACGATTTCAAAATCGACCTTGCCGCGCAGCGCGGCAACGATCTCGCCGATCAGCGGCGGAATATTGTCCCGCTCGTTGAATACGGGGACGACAACGGACAGTTCGGGCATCGGACGACAACGGTGCAGCACCAGCGTCCATTATCGCCGATCACGGCAATGCCGCGCTGCGTTACGGCGAACCGGCCAGGACCACGCGCGGCCCCTCGATGGCCTGGCGCAGCGCCTGCTCGATGCCATCGAAGGCACGGCTGCGCGGAGCGATCATGACCAGGGCGCCATCGCCCATCGGCACCACGCGGCACACCATGTCGTCGCGGACGACGTCGCTGCGCGTTGCCGCATGCCGCCCGCTCACGTACAGCACGCTGACTGCACCATCGGTTTCGGGCATGACCATGTGCACGCTCGGTGCATCTCCCACCATGCAGCGCGCGACGTAGCTGATGTCACTCGGCGGCGTGCCGAGCAGGGTCACGCCACGGGCGGCGAACGCGGCACGCACCGCGTCGGAGGCCACCGGCGTCGTGCTGGCCCAGGCGGCACGCTCCTCGGGGGCGAGCACGTGCGCCAGCGCCAGCGCGGGCAGCGAGCGCGTTGCGGCCTGCCAATGCTGCAGGCCGAGCGCGAGCACCAGCACGGCGGCCGCGGCCAGCGCCAGCCAGGCACCGCGTCGTGGGCGGCGCGGCGCGGCCAGCGGGAGCGGTGCCGCGGTATGTGCAATGTCCAGCAGGCGGGCGGCCAGCGCATCGGGTACTGGCACCGCCAGCAGCGCAGCCAGCCGCTGCTCGAACACCTGCGCCTGTTCAATGGCCCGCGTACAGGCGGCGCAACCGGCTCGATGCGCCTCCATGTCCGCCGCCAGCATGCGCGGATCGATGCCGAGCTGGCGCTGGAATTCAACGCAGTCCACGACTGGACTCCTCCTGATTCGGATCGAGCATCGCCTTGAGCTGCTGGCGGGCGCGAAACACCTGGGTCATGACCGCCGATTCGCTCAGTCCCAGCTGCTGGGCGATTTCGGCGCAGGAAAAACCGCCCAGCACCTGCAGCACGAGCGGTTCGCGGTATTTGGGTTCAAGCCGGGCGATCGCCGCGCGCAGCGCCGCATCCTCGCCCCGGCCCTCGGGGCCCGGCGACTGGTCGTGCAGGTCGAGCTGCTGGATGTCGGTGCTCGGCATCGGCTTGCGCTCGAACAGGCGCGCATGTTCGCGGCGCAGGATCGTCACCAGCCAGGCCTTGACCGCCACCACCTCGCGCAGCGCATCGAGCGAGCGCCAGGCACGCAGAAAGGTTTCCTGCACCAGATCCTGCGCCAGCGCGTCCTGTCCGCACAGCCAGTAGGCGTGGCGATAGAGGTCGGCGGAATGCGCATGCACGAGGGTGGCAAATTGTTGCTGGCGGTCGTTCACCATCCCAGCAGACCGGGGATCGCCAAGTTTGCTTGCAGACTCGTTCATGTGCGGGGAGGGCGATCGGGAACCACGGACTCGGCACAGACCGCCATTGACGGACAAAGTGCCTTGCGCCGTCAATCCCGACGCGCCGGCCACGCCTCAGCGGATGCGGCCGAGGATGCCGTCGAGTTCGTCGAGACTGTGATAGTGGATGACGAGCTTGCCGCGTCCGTTGCGGGTGTGCGCCAGCTGCACGCGGGTGGCGAGCTTTTCGGCCAGGTCGCGTTCGAGCGCGGTGATGTTGGGGTCGGGCCGGGCGGCTGGCGTGGCCGGCTTCGGGTCGGGGCCGGGAGCGCTGGCGCGACGCACGGCCTCTTCGAGCTCGCGCACGCTCCATGCGTTGTCGGCGGCCTGGCGCGCCAGCGCGATGGCACGCGCCTCGGGCTGTACGCTGGCCAGCGCACGGGCATGGCCCATCTGCAGCTGGCCGGCGTCGAGCAGGCGCTTGATCGCCTCGGGCAGATCGAGCAGCCGCAGCAGGTTGCTGACTGCGGCGCGCGAGCGGCCGACTTCGTCGGCGACGCTCTGGTGGGTCAGGCCGAATTCGTCGATGAGCCGCGCCAGGGCCTGTGCCTCTTCGAGCGGCGACAGATCTTCGCGCTGGATGTTCTCGATCAGCGCCATCGCCACCACGGCCTGTTCGGGCACGCTCTTGACCAGCGCCGGCACTTCTTCCAGGCCGGCCTTCTGCGCGGCCCGCCAGCGCCGTTCGCCGGCGATGAGTTCGTAGCGGCCGTTGCCGATTTCGCGCACCACGACCGGCTGGATCAGGCCCTGCGCCTTGATCGACGCGGCCAGCTCATCAAGCTTGGCGTCGTCAAAGTGATGCCGCGGCTGGTACTTGCCCGGCTGCATGACCTGCACGGCCAGGGTGCGCAGTTCGCCTTCGGTCTCGGCACCGGCGGCGGTACCGCCTCCGCCAAGCAGTTCGTCGAGGCTGCGTCCGAGGCCAAGGCCGCGTTTCTTGGTCGCCATGTCGGGGTTCCGGTGGGTGCGTTCAGCGGGCCGCGGCGCCGGCCCGGCGCATCATTTCGCCGGCCAGGCTCTGATAGGCGAGCGCGCCACGCGATTCACGGTCGTAGAGGTTGATCGGCTTGCCGTGGCTGGGCGCCTCGGCCAGACGCACGTTGCGCGGAATGATCGAGCGCAGCACCTTGTCGCCGAAATGCTTGGTCAGCTGCAGCGAGACTTCGTTGCCGAGATTGTTGCGGGTGTCGTACATGGTGCGCACCAGGCCTTCGACTTCGAGCTGCGGATTGAGTCGCATGCGCACGGCCTTGATCGTGTTGAGCAGGTCGGACAGGCCTTCCAGCGCAAAGTATTCGCATTGCACGGGGATCAGCACGCCCTGCGCGGCGGTCAGCGCATTGATGGTGAGCAGATTGAGGGTGGGCGGACAGTCGATGAGGATGCTGTCGTAGCGATCGCCCAGTCGCGCCAACTGTTCCTTGAGCCGCGATTCGCGCGCCAGCGCATCCATCAGCTTGAGTTCGGCGGCGGTCAGGTCGGCACTGCCGGGGAGCAGATCGAATCCGGCCTCGGTGGTGACCAGGGCCGACTGGATCGGCGCCTCGTCGAGCAGAACCTCGCAACCGCTCGGGCTGGCGCTGCGCTTGTCCACTCCCGAGGCCATCGTCGCATTGGCTTGCGGATCAAAGTCGACCAGCAGCACGCGGCGCGACGCTTCGGCAAGCGCGGCGGCGAGATTGACTGCCGTCGTGGTCTTGCCGACGCCGCCTTTCTGGTTGGCGATCGCAATGATGCGCGTCATGACTGCTGGGGTTCCCGGACTGAGCCGGCCGCGGGGCCGGAACCGCCAATTATCACCACGCAGCGCTCGGCGTCCAAACCGGGCACCGCCAGCGGCTGGATCGAGCGCACCGCAAACGCGGCCGGTACGGCCGCCAGCTCGTCGGCACCGACGCGCCCCTTGAGAGCCAGCCAGACCCCATCCGGTGCAAGCAGATGCCCGCCCCAGCCAAGCATGTCGGCCAGACTGGCGAAGGCCCGCGCGGTGACGCAGTCGAAGCAGCCGCGGACATTTTCGACCCGGCTCTCCTGCACCTGCACGTTGTGCAGGGCCAGCTCGCGCACCGCCGCACGCAGAAAGCGCGTCTTCTTGCCATTGGAATCGACCAGGGTGACCTGTCGCTGCGGCGCGGCGATCGCCAGCACCAGTCCAGGCAGGCCAGGGCCGGTACCGAGATCGACCAGGGTTTCACCACGCACCCAAGGCGCCACGGCCAGCGAATCGAGCAAGTGGCGGGTGACCATTTCGGCCGGATCGCGCACTGCCGACAGGTTGTAGGTGGCATTCCAGCGCACCAGCAGGGCCAAGTAATCGAGCAGACACTCGACCGCATCGCTGGCCAGGTCGCAGTGCAGGGCGGACAGCCCTGCGACAAGGCGCTGCCGCAGCGGGTCGCGGTCGATCATGGGCGCGCGTCTGGCCGGGGCCGCGCAGTATCCGCCGCCGGGCGCGGCAAAATCCAGCCGCTCAAAGCAAATCGACGCGAACCACGAGCACGCCGCAGTCGTGCAGCTGGGCGTTGAGCGCCTGCTTGAGCCAGACAGCCTGCGCACGGGGCTCCGCGGGCGCGGCGGAGTCGGCCAGCAAGGTCCGCGCCCGGTGTTCGAGCAGGCCGCCCAGATCATCCAGCACGGCATCGGCACGCGCGGCGTCGAGTACCTGGAAATACAACGTCGCCCGCAACCGCCGACCGTGCCGGCACGCGGCATCGAAGCTCAGCATCGAACCGCTCAGACTGATCTTGCGGGCAATGCGCTCAAGCAGGGGCAGCACGAAATGCGTGCCGGGACCGACGCGGCGCATGTGGCCACCGACCCGCCGCAGCGCATACACCTGACCTTCGGGGATGCGCAGGATCGAAGCACCGAGCAAGACCAGGGCCACAGCAATGCAGATCATCCAAAGCAGTGGAGGCAGCATGGTAGTTATTCCACAAAGACAACGAGTTATATCAATAACTTCATGTGTTCAATGCAATCACAGCACGCCCGGCATAACAAGTATTTAACTGAACCGTGGCTGGCTGGCTGAATCCGTGAAAAGCATGGCCGCCCCAGGTGACGCCGCGATTGCCGAATCACGACCGATCGCTGTCCGCAGTCGGGCATTACAATGACCGTTTTGTCTGCTCGTGAACGTGATGGCCTACCCACAAACCCGCTTGCGTCGCATGCGCCGTGATGCGTTTTCACGTGCGCTGATGCGCGAAACCAGCCTCGGCGCGGCCCACCTGATCCTGCCGGTGTTCGTGCGCGAAGGCCGCGATGTCGCCGAACCGGTGGCGTCGATGCCGGGCGTCGAGCGCGTCTCCATCGATCGCCTGCTGCGCATCGCCGAGCAGGCGCAGACGCTGGGCGTGCCGGCGCTGGCGCTGTTTCCGGTCACTCCGGACGCGGCCAAGTCGCTCGATGCGCGCGAGGCGTGGAATCCCGACGGATTGGCGCAGCGTGCGGTGCGCGCGCTCAAGCAGGCGTTTCCCGAACTGGGCGTGATCACCGACGTCGCCCTCGATCCCTTCACCACCCACGGCCAGGATGGTTTGATCGACGACAGCGGCTACGTCATCAACGACGCCACCGTGCAAGCGCTGGTTCGACAGGCGCTGTCGCATGCCCAGGCCGGCGCCGACATCGTCGCCCCATCGGACATGATGGATGGCCGCGTCGGCGCGATCCGCCACGCCCTCGAAGCACAGGGCCTGGTGCATACGCGCATCCTCGCCTACTCGGCCAAGTACGCATCGGCGTTCTATGGCCCGTTCCGCGACGCGGTCGGTTCGGCGGGCAATCTGGGCAAGGGCAACAAGTACACCTACCAGATGGATCCGGCCAACTCCGACGAGGCGCTGCGCGAAGTCGCGCTCGACATCGACGAAGGCGCCGACATGGTGATGGTCAAGCCCGCACTGCCTTATCTGGACATCGTGCGCCGGGTGAAGGAACGCTTCGGCATGCCGACCTTCGCCTATCAGGTGAGTGGCGAATACGCGATGCTCAAGGCCGCGGCGCAAAACGGCTGGCTCGACGAGCGCGCCTGCGTGCTCGAAGCCCTGACCGGCATTCGTCGCGCCGGCGCCGATGCGATTCTCACCTATTACGCTCTCGACGCCGCAAAATGGTTGAGCAACGGACGTTGACGCGATGCGTTGAAGCGCATCGCGTGTCCGTTGCGAAGGTGAGGCAGGATGCCGAACGGCAGTCGCTCCATGGATGGCTGCTCATGCCGGGTGTTGACGCGATGCGTTGAAGCGCATCGCGTGTCCGTTGCGAAAGTGAGGCAGGATGCCGATGTCAAAGGAACTTCCGATCCGATCCATGTCCATCCCTCAAGGCCCCACCCGGCTCGCCGTCTTCGGCCAACCGGTCGCGCATTCGCTGTCGCCACGCATCCATGCCGCCTTCGGTGCGCAACTGGGATTGGCCGTCGATTACCGCGCGATCGAGGCTGGCGCCGATGTCTTTCCGCAAAGCCTGGCCCGGTTTGCGCAGGAAGGCGGACGCGGCGCCAACATCACCCTGCCGCTCAAGCTCGATGCGTTTGCGCTATGCACGAGCCGCAGCGAACGCGCACGCCGCGCCGGCAGCGTCAACACCCTGATCCGCGATGGAGAGGGCTGGCGCGGCGACAGCACCGACGGCATCGGCTTTCTCGGCGACCTGCGCGACCGTCACGGCTTTGAGCCGCACAACCGCCGCGCCCTGCTGATCGGCGCCGGCGGCGCCGCGCGCGCCGTGGCCGCCGCGCTGGTCGACGCCGGCATCCACGACCTCATGATCGTCAACCGCACCCGCCAGCGCACGGCCGAGCTGGCACGCAATCTCGGCTCCGATTGCGTGTACTCCTGCGAGCTGGCCAAGATCGAGCTGCTCGACGACCGCTACGACCTCATCGTCAACGCCACCGCGCTCGGCCACAGCGGCGGCGAGTTCGATCTGCCGCAACGCCTGCTCGGCCGCGACACCCTGTGCTACGACTTGTCCTACGGCGAAATCGCGCGCCCCTTCATCCACTGGGCGCAGCGTGCCGGTGCGCAACGCATCAGCGACGGCCTGGGCATGCTGGTGGAACAGGCCGCCGAGGCCTTCGCCCTGTGGTTCGGCATGCGTCCCGACACCGCGCCGATCCACGCCATGCTGCGGCACTGACCATGGACTGCCGCGCACAATGCGGCGCCTGCTGCATCGCGCCGTCGATTTCCTCGCCGATTCCCGGCATGCCGCAGGGCAAGCCGGCCGGCGTGCGCTGCGTGCAGCTCACCGACGACCTGCGCTGCGCAATCTTCGACCACCCCGAACGCCCGGCGGTCTGCCACCGCCTGCGCCCCGCACCGGCCATGTGCGGCAGCGATCGCAATGCCGCACTGGCCATGCTGACGGCCCTCGAACACGCCACGCGGCCGCAGTGAAGCCGGCCGCGCCCCTGATCCAACCGCGACACCCCATGGACAAGACCGCCGCCATCGAACGCGCCCGCCACTTTCGCAGCCTGCATGCACGCGATCGCATCCTGCTGCTGCCCAACGCCTGGGATGCCGGCAGCGCGCGCCTGTTCGCGCAGCAGGGATTTGCCGCCATCGCCACCACCAGCGGCGGCATGGCCTGGTCGCTGGGGCAAGCCGATGGCGAACAGCTGCCGCGCGACGAGGTGATCGCGGCCAGCCGCCGCATCGTCGCCGCAACCCAGCTGCCGGTCAGCGTGGACTTCGAAGGCGGCTACGGCGACGACGCCCGCGCGGTCCAGGCCAACGTCGCCGCCCTGATCGAAACCGGCATTGCCGGCCTCAATCTCGAAGACGGCATCGCCCACCACACCCTGCGCGACATCGACGATGCCGCCGCGCGCATTGCCGCCGCCCGTGCCGCCGCACTGGCCAGCGGCGTGCCGATCTTCATCAACGCCCGCATCGATTGCTGGATGATCGACGGCTTCGGCAGCGAGGCGCAGCGCATTGTCGAGACGCAGCGCCGTGCCCGCGCCTATCTCGCGGCCGGAGCCGACGGCATCTATCCCATCGGCGTCACCGCTGCGGACACCATCGCCACGCTGTGCGCCGGTATCGACGCGCCGATCAATCTCGGCGCGCGCCCCGGCCTGCCTGCACTGGATGAACTTGCGCGCCTGGGCGTGGCGCGCCTGAGCACCGCGACCCGCCTGGCTACGCTGGCCTATGCCGCCGCGCGCGACGCGGCGCTGGCACTGCGCGAAAGCGGCCGCTGCGAAGCGCTCGATGCGCACTGGACCTACGCCGACATGCAGCAGCTGTTCGCCCCCGTCTGAAGCACGCCGCTCCCGAGCCCAACCGCGAGAACGATCATGGAACCCGAATTCTGGCTGCAACGTTGGCGCGAAGGGCGCACCGGCTTTCACCGCGACGCGGTGATGCCGCTGCTGGCCAAGCATTGGGCAACCCTGGCCATTCCCAAGCGCAGCCGCGTGTTCGTGCCGCTGGCCGGCAAGACGCTGGACATGACCTGGCTGGCCGCCCAGGACTATCGCGTGCTCGGCGTGGAATTGTCGCCGCTGGCCATCGCGCAGTTTTTTGATGAGAACGAACTGCGCCCCGCCATCCATCACTCGCGCTACGGCACGCACTACGTGGCCGGCGACATCGAACTGATCTGCGGCGATGCCTTCGCGCTCGACGCCGCCATGCTCGCCGACTGCCGCGGCGTGTACGACCGCGCCGCCCTGATCGCACTGCCGCCGCCGATGCGGGCGCGCTACATCGACGAGTTGTATGCCCGGCTGCCGGCCGAATGCCGCGGCCTCCTGATCACGCTCGAATATCCGCAGCACGAAAAAGCCGGCCCGCCGTTTTCGGTGGACGAGGACGAAGTGCGATCCCGCCTGACACCGGACTGGCAGGTCGAGCGACTCGAACGCCGTGACATTCTCCAGCAGCAGCCTGGCTTCGTCGCCGAAGGAGTCAGCGCGCTGAGCACCACGGTGTACCGGCTGCACAAATCCGCTGCGCCATGAGGCGCGCGCCTTACCCTGCCGAGGGATCGAGGTAGCGGTTCTTGAGTGCCACGTACTGCCGCGCCGAGTAGTACAGCCGCTCGATCTCGACCGCCGACAGCCTGCGCACGCAGCGCGCCGGATTGCCCAGCCACAGCTCGCCCTCGCCAACGGTCTTGCCCGGCGCAACGAGCGCGCCGGCGCCGATCATCGCGTGCCGCTGCACCACGGCACCGTCCATCACCGTCGCGTGCATGCCGATCAGGCAGGCATCGCCGATCGTGCACGCATGCAGGATCGCACCATGGCCGACCGTGACATCGGCGCCGATGTGCAGCGCGAAACCGCCCGGCGTGTACGGCCCGTCATGCGTGACATGCAGGATCGCGCCATCCTGGATGTTGCTGCGCGCACCGATGCGAATGTGATGCACGTCGCCGCGCGCGACTGCGCACGGCCACAGCGAGGCGTCCTCGTCGATCGTGACATCGCCGATCACCTGCGCCGCCGGGTCGATGTACACGCCTGCCGCGATGCGCGGTCGGATGCCCTGGTAGGGACGGATATTCATGCCATGGCCATGCCGCTGCCGATCAGCCGGCAAGGCTAGCAAAGCGCCGCGCCGCACGCAGCGGTCGCACGCAGCGGTCGCACGCAGCGCTTGATTTCGCCGCGCCGGCACGCCACGTTGTGCGATTCCCTCCCGACTCCCACTGTCATGATCGCCTCCAATCCCCTGCTTGCCGATGCTGGACTGCCGCGTTTCTCCTCGATCAAACCCGAGCAGATCGAACCGGCCGTCGACACCGTGCTGGCCGACTACCGGGTACGCATCGATGCGCTGCTGGCCAGTCCGGCGGCACGCGATTTCGACTCGGTGCTCGGCTTGGGCGAGGCGCTTGAGGATCGCCTGAACCGGCTTTGGGCGCCGGTGTCGCATCTGCACGGCGTGGCCGACTCCGAGGCCCTGCGCAAGGCCTATGCGGCAGCTCAGGAGAAAATCGTCGAATTCAGCAGCGAGCTCGGACAGAACCGCGCGCTCTATGCCGCCGTGGATGCCGTGGCGCAACGCGCCGACAGCGCCGCATTGCCGCGTGCGGCACGCGCGCTGATCGCACACGAACTGCGCGATTTCAAACTGTCCGGGGTGGCGCTCGAAGAACCGGCGCGCTCGCGCTTCCGCGAAATCTCCAGCGAACTGGCACGCCTGGCCACCGAATTCGAGGAGGCGGTGCTCGACGCCACCGATGCCTGGAGCGAAACCGTCACTGACGAGACCTGCCTGGCGGGCATTCCCGAATCAGGCCGGGCCGTGCTGCGCGCGTATGCCCAGGAGAAGCATCAGGACGGCTGGTGCATCACGCTCAAGCAACCCAGCGTGCAGGCCGTGCTCAGTCACGCCGACGACCGCGCCCTGCGCGAGCGCGTCTACCACGCCTACCAGACCCGCGCCTCCGATCAAGGCCCGCATGCCGGAGAATTCGACAATTCCGCACGCATCGAGAAAATCCTCGCGCTGCGCCACGAGGCCGCACAGCTGCTCGGCTTTCATGATGCCGCAGAGGAATCGCTGGCCACCAAGATGGCGCCCTCGCCCGATGCCGCGCTCGCCTTCCTGCATGATCTGGCCGGCCGCGCCAAGCCGCTGGCCCAGCGCGAGCTCGACGAGCTGCGCGCCTATGCGCGCGACACGCTCGGCCTGGACGAACTGCAGCCCTGGGATGTGTCCTGGGCCGCCGAGAAGCTGCGCGAAGCCAAGTACGCGCTGCGCGAAGAGGAGCTCAAGCCGTACTTTGCTCTCGATGCCGTCATCGATGGCCTGTTCGCCATCGTGCAGCGCGTGTTCGGCGTATCCCTGCGCCGGCGCGACGGCATCGATGTCTGGCATCCGGATGTGCGTTACTACGATCTGCTCGATGCCGACGGCCAAGTGTTTGCCGGCGCCTACTTCGACCTGTATGCGCGCAGCGGCAAGCGAAGCGGGGCGTGGATGGATGTGTGCATCAACCGCTTTCGCCATGCCGGCCGGCTGCAGCAACCGGTCGCGTTCCTGACCTGCAATTTCGCGCCGCCGACGGCCACCACGCCGTCGCTGCTCACCCACGACGACGTGCTCACCCTGTTCCACGAATTCGGTCACGGCCTGCATCACCTGCTTACCGAAGTCGACCTGCCTGGCGTGGGCGGCATCAACGGCGTGGAATGGGATGCGGTCGAGCTGCCCAGTCAGTTCATGGAGAATTTCGGCTGGCAGCGCGAAGCCCTCGACCTGTTCGCGCGCCACTGGCAGAGCGGCGAGCGGCTGCCCGACGAATTGTTCGCGCGCATGCAGGCGGCGCGGCATTTCCATGCCGGGTTGTTCCTCGTGCGCCAGCTCGAATTCGGCCTGTTCGATCTGCGCATCCACCGCGAATACGACCCCGCCCACGGCGCCCGTGTGATGGATTTCCTGCGCCAGGTGCGCGCCGAGGTGGCGGTCATCCAGCCGCCGGCCTGGCAGCGGTTTGCGCACGCCTTCACCCACATCTTCGCCGGTGGCTATGCCGCGGGCTACTACAGCTATCTGTGGGCCGAAGTGCTGTCCGCAGATGCGTTTGCGCGCTTTGAGGAGGAAGGCATTTTCAATGCCGCCACCGGCGCCGCCTTCCGTCAGGCGATCCTTGCCGTCGGCGCTTCGCGGCCGGCGCTGGAGAGCTTCGTGGCATTCCGCGGCCGCGAGCCGCAGGCCGATGCCCTGCTGCGCAGCTACGGGCTGGCTGCCTGAGAGGCCATTGCGGCCCTCCGCGCGACCGGCACCGCACCCGCGCACGATGCAGACGGCAACGACTCGCATCGTCCGGCCATGACCACCGACCCTTGCGCTCCTTCGCGCGGCGGGCAAAGCTGGGCGTCGATCTTTCGGGGAGACGCTGATGCGCATCGGATTCGGGCCGCTGCTGGCCCTGTTGTCGTTGCTGGCCGGCAGTGCCGTCGCCGCACCGGGCTATTACCGCGAGCCGACTCTGCACGGCAATGACGTGGTGTTCGTCGCCGAAGGCGACTTGTGGCGGGTGGCGGTCGGCGGCGGACGCGCACAGCGCCTGACCACGCATGCGGCGCAGGAATCGCAGCCGGTGATTTCGGCCGACGGCAGCCAGCTGGCCTTCGTCGCCAGCTACGACGGCGCACCCGATGTCTACGTGATGCCGCTGGCCGGCGGCACACCACGCCGCCTGACCTTCGACGGCAGCCGCGTGTGGCTGTCGGGCTTCACGCCCGGCGGCGAGATCGTGTTCGCCAGCGAATACCTGATCGGCCCCGGCATGAGCCGTGCGCTGCGCAGCGTCGATCCGCGCACCGGCGCGATCCGCGACTGGCCGCTGGCCGACGCGCGCGAGCTGGTGCTCGACGCCACGGGAAAGACCGCCTGGTTCACGCGTTTCGGCCTGGCCGTATCGGGCGACCATGCCGTTGGCTACCGTGGCGGCGCGATGGCGCAGCTGTGGCGCTGGTCGACCGATGACCGCGCCGAAGCCACCCGTGTGGCGGCCGATCTGGGCGCCAACATCAGCCAGCCCATGCTCTGGCAGCACCAGCTGTACGCGGTGAGCGACGCCAATGGCCGCGCCAACCTGTGGCTGATCGACGACGGCCACGGCGGACGGCGCGCGCTGACCACCCACACCGATGCCGACGTGCGCGGTGCACGCCAGGAGGGCGGTCGCATCGTCTACCAGCTTGGCGCCGACCTGTATCTTTACGACATCGCCAGTGCGAGCGAGCACAAGCTCGACATTTCGCTGGATTCGGATTTCGTGCAGCGCCGCGAGCGGTTCATCAATGCGCCGCTGAAGTATCTGACCAGCGCCGCGCCCGACGCGCAGGGCGAGCGCGTGGCGCTGAGCACGCGCGGCCAGGTGATGCTGGCCGGCCCCCAGGCCATGCGCCGTATCGCGCTGGCGGTGCCCGCGCAGGCGCGCGCGCGCGAGGCCGTGCCCTCGGCCGACGGCCGGCTGGTGTTTGCGATCACCGACATCGACGGCCGCAGCGAGATCTGGCAGTACGCCGCCGACGGCTCGCCGCAGACCAAGGTGCTGCTCGGCGACGAAGGCACGCATCGTTGGCGCCTGTGGCCCTCGCCCGACGGCCGCTGGCTGGCGCATGCCGACAAGCGGGCGCGGCTGTCATTGCTCGATCTCAAGAACGGCACCCGGCGCGTGATCGACGAATCGCCGTGGGGCGACGACGATGCCTATGCCGACGTCACCTGGTCGGCCGATGGCCGCTATCTGGCCTGGTCGCGGCCCGACAGCGCCCAGCAGCGCGCGCAGATCGTGGTTGCCGACGTTGCCAGCGACCGCCGCAGCGTGCTCACCAGCGACCGCTACGAATCCTTCAGCCCGGCCTTCTCACCCGACGGCCACTGGCTGTATTTCCTCTCCAACCGACGCTTCGTCGCCACGCCAGGCGCACCATGGGGCGACCGCAACATGGGCGCGCTGCTCGACAAGCGCACGCAGATCTATGCGCTGGCCCTGCAGAAGAACCAGCGTTTCCCCTTCCGGGCGGACGACGAACTGCATCAGGCCGAACCTTCCGCCGACGCGGAAAAACCCTCGCGCACGACCGCGGCGCAGGCTGCCAAGACGACCAAGGCCCTGCCCGCGATCGACTTCGACGGCCTCGCCGAACGCCTGCACGAAGTCGGCCTGGAAGGTGGCAACTACAGCCAGCTCGGCGTGCAGGGCGGACGTCTGTATTTTCTCGACAGCAGCGCCACGACACGCCGCGCATCGAGTCTGCGCACGCTGGAGATCAAGCCCGGCCAGCGTAAGGCCGAGACGTTCCTCGACAACGTGCTCGACTATCGCCTGGCCGCCAGCGGCAAGCGCCTGCTGGTGCTGACCGCCAAGGAGGGCGAAGCCGGCGACGTGCTGCTGCTCGACGCCAGCGCCAAGGCGCCCGCCGACCTGCAGGAGGCGCGGGTGCGCCTGGACGACTGGAAGCTCCGCATCGATCCGGCGCAGGAATGGCGGCAGATGTTCGACGATGCCTGGCGCATGCACCGGCAGTTTGCATTCGACCCGGCAATGCGCGGCGTGGACTGGAACGCCGTGCACGCGCGCCTGCTGCCGCTGGTGGCGCGCCTCACCGATCGCCACGAACTCGACGATCTACTGGGACAGATGAGCGCGCAGCTGGGCATCCTGCATTCGCAGGTGCGCGGTGGCGACTACCGCAAGGATCCGGCTGCGGTGACGCCCGCCCTGCTCGGCGCGCAGCTGGCGCCCGCCGACGGCGGCGTGCGCATCACGCACATCTACCGCACCGATCCGGAACTGCCCGCCGCGCGCGCGCCGCTGCAGCAACCCGACGTGGACGCGCACGATGGCGATCTCATCACCGCCGTCAACGGCCACCCGGTGGCGACTCCCGGCGACGTCGCTCTCGCACTGCGCGCGCAGGCCGGCCAGCAGGTGCTGCTGAATCTGCGCGACGCGCACGGCACGCGACGTGTCATCGTGCACCCGGTGACCGCCGAGCGCGATGCCATGCTGCGCTACGGCGACTGGGTGCGCGGCAATCTGCAGAAGGTCGAGCAAGCCGGCAATGGCCGCCTTGGCTATCTGCACCTGTATGCGATGGGCGCCAACGACATCGCCAATTTCGCCCGCGAGTTCTATGCGCAGGTCGGGCGCGACGGCCTGATCATCGACGTGCGCCGCAACCGCGGCGGCAACATCGACAGCTGGATCATCGAAAAGCTGCTGCGTCGCGTGTGGGAGTTCTGGCAGCCGCCGCACGGCGGCCCGACCACCAACATGCAGCAGACCTTCCGCGGTCACCTGGTCGTGCTCGCCGACGAATTCACCTATTCCGACGGCGAGACGTTCACGGCTGGCGTGAAGGCACTCAAGCTCGGCCCGGTGATCGGACGCCACACGGCCGGCGCCGGCGTGTGGCTGTCCGATCGCAATCGCCTGGCCGACAACGGCGTGGCCCGCGTCGCCGAGACCGGCCAGTTCGACGTGCAGGGCCGCTGGCTGATCGAAGGCCGCGGCGTGGCGCCCGACATCGAGGTCGAAAACCTGCCCTGGGCCACCGCGCACGGCCACGATGCGCAGCTCGATGCGGCCATCGCCAATCTCAAGCAGCGCCTGCAGCAGGCACCGGTGGCGCCACTGCGCGCCCAGCCGATTTCGCCGCTGGGCACGCCTGCACACGACGGCAGCTGACGGCCTTGCCCCACCGACGGGTCGACCACGTCCGCTCGACCCGTCGCCGCGCCGGCGCACTCGCTCCACACCGTGCGTGACGGCCTCGGCTTTCACCGCGGCCCGTTACGGGCACAATGTCGTCGTACGCATCCCGACGCTGCGCCAGAACCGCCGCCATGCATGCTCATCCGCACGAACCGCACCGCTCCGGCCGCGCCGGCTGGCTGCGGGCTGCCGTCCTCGGCGCCAACGACGGCATCGTCTCCACTGCCAGTCTCGTCGCCGGCTTTGCCGCCGCCGGTGCCGAGCGTCATGCGATCGTGCTCGCCGGGCTGGCCAGCCTGGTCGGCGGCGCGCTGTCGATGGCCGCCGGTGAATATGTCTCGGTCTCCACCCAGGCCGACACCGAAGATGCCGACCTGGCCATCGAGCGCCGTTCGCTGCAGCGCGCACCCGAGCAGGAACTGCGCGAACTGACCGAGATCTACCGGCAGCGCGGCCTGGATGCGACGCTGGCACGGCAGGTTGCCGAACAACTCACCGCACACGACGCACTCGCCGCGCACGCGCGTGACGAAATCGGCATCACCCATGAATTGCGCGCCCGCCCGCTGCAGGCCGCCGCCGCTTCCGCCGCGGCGTTCGCCAGCGGCGCAACGCTGCCCCTGCTCGTCGGCAGCTTCGCACCACGCCCCACGCTGGCACTCGGCGTCATCGCCTGTTCGCTCGTGGCCCTGGCCGCGCTCGGCGCCATCGCGGCGCATGCCGGCGGCGCGCGGGTGCTGCGCGGCGCCCTGCGCGTGGTGTTCTGGAGCACGCTGGCCATGGCGGCGACGACCGCGGTCGGCAAGCTGCTGGGTTCCTGAGCCGCGGCGGCGGTGCGGCTCAGCCGGCGCTCTCGGAAGTCCCGGCCTCGCGCGACAGCTGCGCCTGCTTTTCCGGCGTGAGCTTGAGGATGCCGTGGCGGATCTCGCGGCTGAGGATGACGCGCGCGTCGCGCGTGACCTCGGCCAGTGCGGCGTCGAAATGCAGCTTGCCGGCATCGTCGCTCCACACCACGCGCCGTTCGCGCAGCTTCTGGATGAAGCCGCGGAACAATGCCTTGTCGAAGAATTCCGGCGCATTGAGTTCCTGCAGCAGCGACAGGCGCTGTGCGCTGAGCGTGCACAGGTTTTCCAGCTCGGTGGCGCTGAATGCGCCGGGGCCGTTCTTCACCAGCAGGGCAAGGGCGATGTAGTAGCGCTCGATCGCCGGCAGCAGATTGTCGGCCAGGGTGCGCAGGCGGAATGCGTTGTCGCTCTGTCCCGGACTGCGGCCTACGATGCGACCGTCGGCATCGGCTTCGAGCAGACCCTGGGCGATCAGGAATTCGAGCGTCGCCTGCAACCGTTCGACGAATTCGTCCTCGCTCCACGGCAGATACAGCTCAGCCTGCACGAACGGATACACGATGCGTCCCAGGCGCAGGATCGAGGCGCGCGCGATCTTGCGATTGTTGAGGAAGCAGCAGGCGATCCACGCCGAAGTCGCAAACAGGTGCGCCACGTTGTTGCGGAAATAGCTCAGCAGCACGCCGGCCTTGGCATCGACCGTGAGCACATCGCCCAGCGGGTGCGCAACGCGGCGAATCCACTGCATCGATTCGCCATAGGCAATGATGTCCGCCGCCGACAGTGGCGTCATGGTGACGCGATCGGAGTAGGGCAGCGCGGTGAGCAGCGTCTTGGACAGCTCGATCTGTGCCAGCAGATCGGCCTCGGCCATGGCGTGCTTGGGCGTAGCCAGCAGCGCGACGGCCAGCAGGTTGATCGGATTGACCGCCGCCGCGCGGTTGATGTTGACGAGGATGCGTTCGCCCAGCGCATCGACCACGCCCTTGAGCCAGTTCGGCTTGGCTTCGGGATCGGCGGCCGCCTCGCGCCAGTCGGGTGCCAGATCGTTGAGCAGCGGCGTCAGGAACACCGCCTCGCCGAAATTCACCGTCACCGCGCCGTAATTGCGGCGCAGCGCGCCGAGGCTGCGGATCAGGCCGCCCCATGATTCCTTTTCCTTGGGCTTGCCCGACAGCTCGCCGGTGTAGGACTCGCCCTCCATGATTTTTTCGTAACCGATGTACACCGGCTGGAAGACCACCGGCCGCTCGGGTTGGCGCAGGAAGCTGCGCAGGGTCATCGACAGCAGGCCGCCGCGCGCATCGAGCATGCGCCCGGTGCGCGACCGCGTGCCTTCGATGAAGTACATCAGCGAGATGCCGCGCGAAATGAGCTGGCTCATGTATTCGCGGAACACCGTCGAATAGAACGGATCGCTGAAGCTGCGGCGCAGGAAGAACGCGCCGCCGCGACGCAGCAGCGGGCCGATCAGCGGCAGGTTGAGATTGACGCCGGCGGCAATGTGCGGCACCGGCAGGCCGTTGCGGTACAGCAGATACGGCAGCACGGCATCGTCGGTGGTGCTGCGGTGGCAAGGCACGAATACGACTTCGTGTCCGGCGATCACTTCGCGCAGCTTGTCGAAATGATTCATCTGCACGCCGCGGTAGATCTTCTCCCACAGCGCGGTGAGCAGGAACGACGCCGAACGCACCACCAGATGCGATTGATCGGCGGCGATTTCCCAGGCGAAGGCGCGCGCCTTGGCGCTGGCCTTCTCGCGCGAAATCGATTCGCGGGCGGCATTGTTCGTGATCGCCAGCTGCACCGGCGCGGCGTTGACCACGCTGTCGATCAGGGTGCGGCGGTGCGACAGGTCGGGGCCGATGATCGCGGCACGGATCAGGCGGAAATGCACGCGCAGGATGCGCTGCAACTTGCGCACGCCGCGTTCGGCGCTGATTTCTCCGGCCACCACTTCGCGCAGCGAAACCGGAGCGGCGAATTCCACGTGCGTGTCGCGGCCATTGAGCGCCAGCGCAAGCAGGCGGCGGAACCGACCGACGACCACCCAGTTTTCCGAGAACAGCACCGAGAACCAGCCCGATTCGCGCTGCGGTGCGCGACCAACGAAGATCGACACCGGCACCAGGCGCACGTCCTTGTCGGCGTCGCCACGCACGATGTCGGCGAGCAGGCTCAGGGTTTCCGAGCGCGTGGGGTGCGGCGCGCGACCGAACAACCGCGGTCGACGCGACAGGGTGACCACGGCACGCCGACGCTTGATCGGCAGGCGATCGGCTGCCGCGTAAGGCGAGGGCAGGCCGGCCTCCTTGCAGGCCTGTTCGAGGATCAGCGTGTCGGACAGGCCATAGCGCTCGATGACGTAGACGGTCGGGCGCGGATCATCGGGCAACAGTGCCCGTGCGTCGTCGGGCGTGCGCTGGATGCGCAGCCAGGGCTTGAGCAGGGCGCCGAGCATCTTCAGCCAGCCGGGAGCCTGCGCATCGCCTGACGCGCGCGGCGGCAGCGGGGTGTCGTTCATGCGGGAAGTCTAGTGCGAGCGGAGCGCTCCGCCCAAACCCGCATCGCCCGCGTGCGCGGGCGATGCGGCGGCATGCCGGACATGCCGGTTGCGGCTGGTCAGCCCTGTTCGGCCGGCTGGGCTTCGGTGGCGGACGGAGCCGGTGCCGCCTCGGTGGCGGGCGCGGCAGCCTTTTCGTTGAGCTTGTCGATGGTTTCCTTGCCGTACCAGCGGCCATCGACGTTGACCATGTCGGTCTCGCCGGTCAGCGGCGTGCCGAGCAGGGTGTAGCTGATCTTGATCTTGGCCGTCTTGCCGTCATTGGAGACGACTTCGGGCTTGATCGAATCGAGCGTCTGGTCGAACGAGAAGCCATACACGTTGAGCACGTCCTTGAACGCGGCGAAGGCGATCTTGCCCTTCTGCATGCCCTGGTCGTAGGTCAGCGCATGCGCTTCGTCGAGGGTCTTCAGGTTGAGATCGCGCGCGGCCTTGGCGGCAATGGCGATGACCTTCTTGACCGACTCCGGATCGGTGAAGCGCGTCTTGGTCACCCATGCGCCCAGCGCATTGACCGCGGCCAGCGCCTGCTGCTTGGAGGTCTCGGACATGTCCTTGTTCTGCTGGATCACACCCTGCAACCAGCCGGTTCCCATCGCCACGTACATCGGGATCTGCTGCGTGTACTGCGCGTCGAATGCCTTGAGCTGCGGCTCGATCTCGGCGAACAGCTTCTGCTCGGCATCGGGTGCGGTGAGCTTTTCCATGGCGGCGGTGAACTTGGCGCGATCCTCGTCGGTGATCGGCTCCTTGTCCTTGCCCCATTCGGCCTTGATCTTTTCGTACTCGGCGGGCGGCAGCGAGTTCTTCATCATGCCGTCGAAATCGCCAGCCTTGAGCAGCTTGATCGACGCCATCATGGCGGCATCGGGGCCGGCGGAAGCCGGAGCGACGGCCGGAGCGGAAGCCGTTTCGGTCTGCTGCTGGCAGCCGGCGGCGAAGGCAATCAGCGCGCTGGCAAGCGCAATGCGGAGCAAGGACTTGGACATGAGGGTTCCCAGGTGGTGTTGAAGATGAAAGGGGGCAGCACTCTAGCAGGTTGCCATCCTGCTGCACGGATTTGTGTTCGCTCCGGACAGCTGCGGCACAGCTACGTCCGGCGGGTGGCGGCAAGCCCCTTCGAGGCCGGCAAAAAAAAAACCCGGAGGCGGAGGCCGGCCGGGTCAATTCCGGCAACCGCCGGAGGGGGATGTCAGGCGTCTTGCGGCAGCGCGCTGCGCACCACAAAACTCCGGACAGAATTCTAGTTACGACGCATATGTAATGCAATACTTCAACAATCTGCGTATAAGTTGATGTTTAATATGAAAGTTTTTCCAGCTTTTCCGCTCGCCTCTGTCCTTCCGGCTGCTTCCAGTCGTTGTTGAACAGGGCCGGCTCCCACGAGCCATAGGTCGGGTTGGGCAGCACGAACCAGCGCTCGCCAACCCAGTCCAGATACGGTTCGACGGCCGCCCGCCGGCCGGCCGGCGAGTTGTCGGGCAGATCGACGAAATCACCGAGCTGGTCGCCAAACTGCATCAGCACGCGGTGATGCTGCGCCACCAGCTGGCGACGGCAGCCCTTTTCACTGCCAACCTGCACGCAGTCCTTGTTGACCGTGCCCAGGCCGAGAAACACGGTCTCGCCTTGGGCGATCGGAAAACCAACCGCCCGCAGGTTGTCCAACGTGACTTCGTCCAGTTCCTGCGCACGATTGGAAAGGTAGAACACGGTGACTCCGCGGCTGGCCGCGAAGCGCGCAAACTCCAGCGCGCCCGGAACCGGCTTGGCCGCCTTTTCGCGGCACCACTCCGCCCACGTCGCCTTGTCGAAGGTCTTGCCATCACGCACCAGGCGTGCCTGATAGGGCGAGTTGTCGAGCACGGTCTCGTCGATGTCGACGATCACCGCCGGCTTGAGACCGCGCAGCGAACCGTGGCGATCCGCGCGCGGCAGCGCGTCCCAGTGCCGGTCGCGCAGTGCGCGTTCAAGTTTTTCGCGGGCGCTGCGGTACACCTCGCGGTAGACCAGATCGTGTTCGACCGAAGTCTGCGCCCATGCCACCGCGTTGAGGTTGTCGTTGGCGGCCGGCCATGCCGGTGCAGGCGCCGGTACCGCGGCCGCGACTGGCGCGGCGGGCAGCGCATCGGGCTTGCGCGGCGCCTGCGCGGCGCAGGCGCCGAGCAGCAAGGTGGCGACCAGGAGCGCACTGCGTGGCGATCGTGTGTTCATCGAATCTCCAAGGCGTTGTTGAATCTGCACGAACCCTCGACGCAGCGCCGCGTTCGAAGTCCGGGCTGCCCATCATACGCAAAGCCCGGCGCGGGGTGCCGTTGCGCACTCACCCCGCATCCGACTTTCTGCCACCATTCCCGTCGCACCCCAGCTCACGTCCCGGATCGTGCATGTCCCCGACTCCCGCTTCGCGCTACACCGTCATCGCCTGCCTGCTGGCCGCCTGCAGCCTGCTGCTGATCCTGCCGCTGCACCTGCTGTCGGCGCTGCTGGCCGGCCTGCTCGTGTACGCCATCATCGACGCGCTGGCGCCGCGCCTGCAGCGCCATCTGCGCCGCGCCAGCGCACATGGCATCGTCGTGTTCGGACTGAGCATTCTCGTCGTCGGCCTGCTCACCCTGAGCGTGGTGGCCACGGTGTCGATCGTGCGCCGCGAAGTCGGCGATCCATCGGCTTTTCTCGAAAGCCTCAATCCGCTGCTCGACCGCGCGCGCGAGCAGTTGCCGGCCTTCGTCGTCGATCATCTGCCCGACAACATCACCGAGATGCGTCACGCTGCGATCGACTGGGTCAGCCAGCACGCCGGCGCCCTGCAACTGGCCGGGAAGACCGCCGCGCGCGTGTTCGTGCACCTGCTCATCGGCATGGTGCTCGGCGCGATGATCGCGTTGGCCGTGCGCCGCGCCAACGGCCAGCCCAGAACCGCCTTCATCCACGCACTGCATGCGCGCAGCCGCAATCTGCTCGACGCCTTCCGCGACATCGTGTTCGCGCAAATCAAGATCTCGGCGATCAATACCGTGCTGACCGGCATCTTCCTTGTCGTGCTGCTGCCCTTGTTCAGCACGCCGATACCGTTTGCCAAGACCCTGGTAGTGATCACCTTCATCGTCGGCCTGCTGCCGGTGGTCGGCAACCTGATCTCCAATACGCTGATCTTCATCGCCGCGCTGTCGGTGTCGTTCACCGACGCGGTGGCGGCGCTGGTCTTCCTCATCGTCATCCACAAGCTCGAATACTTTCTCAACGCGCGCATCGTCGGCACGCAGATCCGCGCCCGCGCCTGGGAGCTGCTGGTGGCCATGCTGCTGATGGAATCGGCGTTCGGCATCAGCGGCCTGATTGCCGCGCCGATCTACTATGCCTATCTCAAGCGCGAACTGAAGGCGGCAAGCCTGATCTGAAGCCGCGGCCAGGGGAAACGCGCCGGATCGACGCCGCGGCGCTCAATCGGCAAGCAAGCTGGCCAGGCGTGCCAGGTGCGCGCTCGCCAGCTCCTGCTTGTGCGCGGCGTCCCGCTCCTCGTCGCGGCCGACCCAGTGCACATCGTCGGCCGGCAGCTCCTTGAGGAAGCGGCTGGGCTGATTGACGACGATTTCGCCAAAGCGCCGGCGTCGCCTGGCGTAGGACAGCGACAGGTGTTCCTTGGCGCGCGTGATGCCGACATAGAGCAGGCGGCGCTCCTCCTCGATGCGCCCTTCCTCGACACTGCCCTCGTGCGGCAGCGTGTTGTCGTCGACGCCAACCAGGAACACCGTGCGAAATTCCAGCCCCTTGGCGGCATGCAGAGTCATCAGGCGCGCCGCATTGCCGGGGTCGTCGCGGTCGCCGTGCGTGAGCAGGGCCAGCTGCGCCGCCAGGTCGCCGGCACCGTTCCGTCCCATCGCACGCAGCCATTCGACCAGCTCGCTCAGGTTTTCCAGTCGCCGCTCGCGCAATGCCGGTTCCTTGATCTGGCTGGCCAGATGATCGGCGTAGCCGATGCGCTGGATCAGCTCACCGACCAGTTCGGCGGCGGCCACGCGCTCGGCCTTGCCGGCCATTTCGTCGATGAGCCGGGCAAACGCCAGCAGCGACGACGCCGCGCGCGCGCCGAGTTGTCCCAGCACGCTGTCGCTGTGCGCCGCACGCAGCAGGGAGCACTGCCGCACGCCGGCCAGCTCGCCGAGCTTCTCCAGCGTGGTCGCGCCAATGTCACGCCGCGGCAGGTTGACGATGCGCAGGAACGCGGCATCGTCATCGGGATTGGCGATCAGGCGCAGATAGGCGATCAGATCCCTGACTTCGGCGCGATCGAGAAACGCCGTGCCGCCGGTGACGTGATAGGGCACGCGCGCCAGCCGCAACGCCTTTTCCAGCGCGCGCGATTGGTGGTTGCCGCGGTACAGAACGGCGAATTCGCTCCACGGCAGCTTGTGCTTTTCGGCCAGATGCACGATCGCGCCCGCCACGCATTCGGCCTCGTGCTCGTCGTCGCGGCATTCGAGCACGCGGATCGGCGCTCCTTCGCCCTGTTCGCTCCACAGTCGCTTTTCGAACAGATGGCCGTTGTGCGCGATCACCGCATTGGCCGCACGCAGGATGCGTCGCGCACAGCGATAATTCTGTTCGAGCTTGACCACGCGCAGCGTCGGATAGTCGCGCGCCAGCTCATGCAAATTCTCGGGATTGGCGCCGCGCCAGGCGTAGATCGACTGGTCGTCGTCGCCGACCACGGTGAACGCGCCGCGCTCGCCGGCCAGTGCCTTGATCAGTCGATACTGCGCCGAATTGGTGTCCTGATATTCGTCCACCAGCAGATAGCGTAGCCGCTCGCGCCAGCCGGCGCGGGCTTCCGCGTCGGCTTCCAGCACACGCAGCGGCAGACGGATCAGGTCGTCGAAATCCACGGCATTGAATGCCGCCAGGCGGCGCTGGTAGGCCGCATAGATGGCTGCCGCCTCGCGCTCGCGCGCACCGGTCGCGCGCGCGGCTGCCTGCTCGGGGTCGAGACCGTCGTTCTTCGCGCGCGATACCAGATTTTGCAGCGCGAACAGCGCATCGGGCTTGATGCCCTTGGGCGCCAGCTCCTTGATCAGACCTTGCGCATCGTCAGCGTCGAGCACCGAAAAACCGCGCCGCAACCCGGCACGCGCGTGCTCGATCTGCAGGAACTTCAGTCCCAGCGCATGGAACGTGCACACGGTCAGCGCGTCGGCAACCTCGCTTTTGAGCAGACGCGACACGCGTTCGCGCATCTCACGCGCGGCCTTGTTGGTGAAGGTGATGGCAGCGATCTTTTCCGCCACCATCTGCCGGCGCCGGATCAGATGCGCGATCTTCTCGGTGATCACGCGCGTCTTGCCCGAACCCGCGCCGGCAAGCACGAGCAGGGGGCCATCGCCGTACTCGACGGCGGCGCGTTGTTGGGGGTTGAGTGACATGCCGGTGCGATTGTGCCGTGCCGCGCGCGTGGCCGACAGCTTGACAGGGCGGCAACGAGAAGACACGCCCGGCATCCGTGGCAGCGGCCTCGACGGGCGTTTCGAATGGGATGCGTCGACGACTTCGAATAGCGGCGCTGCCAGCGTGATATCGCCGCGCCGCGGTTGGCACCGTGCAGGCCGGCGGGTGACAGCCGCGCATTCATCCCGTGCCGACCGTGGCCGGGACGCGGCAACGCTTCAATCGCCGCGATGTGCCGCTTCGATGGCGGCGATGTCGATCTTGCGCATCTGCATCATTGCCTGAAACGCCCGCGTCGCGGCAGCGGCATCGGGGTCGGCAATCGCCCTGGACAGCGCGATTGGCGTGATCTGCCAGGACAAGCCCCAGCGATCCTTGCACCAGCCGCAGGCGCTCTCCTGGCCGCCATTGCCGACAATGGCCTCCCAATAGCGATCGGTTTCGGCCTGATCGACCGTGGCAATCTGGAACGAGAACGCCTCGCTGTGGCGGAACGCGGGCCCACCGTTGAGTCCCAGGCATGGCACGCCCAGCAGTGTGAAGGCGACCGTCAGCACATCCCCTTTCTTGCCCGACGGATAATCGCTGGGCGCCCGGAACACGGCATCGACCGTGGTGTCCGGAAACGTGGCTGCATAAAACCGCGCCGCCGCTTCGGCCTCGTGATCAAACCACAGGCAAATGGTGTTTCTGGCCGGATTTTGCATGACGCTCTCCAAATGCCGCGGGATTCCGCTTTCGATGCGGCTGGTGCACACGCGGGAGCCGGCATCCACCCGAACTCAGTCGCGGAAGTTGTCGAACTGCAGCGGCAGTTCGAATTCGCTCTTGCGCAGCAGCGCGATCGCCAGCTGCAGGTCGTCGCGCTTCTTGCCGGTCACGCGCAACTTGTCGCCGTTGATCTGCGCCTCGACCTTGAGCTTGGCCGCCTTGATCGCGGCGACGATCTTCTTGGCAACCGGCTGTTCGATGCCCTGCTTGACCGTGATCTTCTGCCGCGCGCTGGCAAGGTTGATCTCGGGCTCGGCGGCATCCAGGCAGCGCGCATCGATGCCGCGCGCAATCAGCCTTGCGCGCAGGATGTCCTGCATCTGCTTGAGCTGGAACTCGCTCGGCGCTGCAGCCGTTATGACATGGTCGTCGAGCGTGAAGCTGGCGTCCACGCCCTTGAAGTCGAAACGGTTGGCCAGTTCGCGGCCGGCCTGGTCCACTGCGTTGGTGAGTTCGTGCTTGTCGACTTCGGAGACGATGTCAAACGAGGGCATGGCATCAGGCCTTGCGTGCAAAGAGCTTGCGGATCGCCGCACCCACTGCGACGACGCCGACGATGATGAGCTTGAACGATTTGGCGGCGAGGGCCGCCAGCACGGCAAGCAGACCGAGTTTCTTGGCAGCAACGCCACCGACCAGCGCGGCCAGCCCGTAGCTGGCGAGCTTGTCGGTGGTGGCGTCGTATTGATCGTAGCGCTTGCCGTCATTGAACGCGACGCCGCCGAGCAGGGTGCGCGCGATCGGTTTCTGGCCTTCGATCTTCGAGCTCGACGTGATCAGGTTGAGCGACATGTAGCCTTCGCGGCCCAGCACGTAGGTGTTGTAGTTGATGGTGTTGTCGGCATTCGGCGGAGCGCCCTTGTCGTGGCCTTCGACCGACCAGACCAGTCGCTGCGTGGTTGCGTCATAGGCTGGCGGCTCGATCCAGCGCGTGACCTCGATCGGAGTGACGCCGGCCTTCTCGCGCTCGGCATTGGCCGCTTCGGTGCCATCCTTGAGGTTCTGCAGCAGCTCATCGGCATTCCAGCTCTTGGCATCCTCGTCCTTGATGTAGCCGGCGGGATCGAAGTCGATCGAAACCATCCACTCCTCGGCATCGTCGTCGACGAAATTGGCCGGCACGACCAGACCGATGAAGTTGTCGTCGACCTGGTTGCCCATCGCCATCATCAGCGACGATGCCTCGCGGGTGGGCAGAAAGGCATAACCTTGCGGCAGCTTGAGTGTGGCCTGATCGCCCAGGGCGATCGTGGCCGGCCCCCTTTGCAGGGCTGCGGTCAGCGCGGCGACTTCCGAATCCGGCCCGGCATTGCCGCCGGCCGCATCCTGCGCCCATGCGGCGGCAGCTCCCAGCAGCATCGACAGCAGCCAGACCAGACTCCAATGCAGACGTTGCATGTTCATGTGTGATCATCCCCAGGATTGAATGGCGGCATCCTTGGCCAACGGCCATCGGCAACGTGCCGCCGGCGCAGTGTAACGGCACGCCACCACCCTGTGCGGCAGCCTTCCAGTCGCATCGGACATATCGAAGTGAAGGCGGCCCCCGCCGCCGGGACAGCGCCGTCCTGTGCCAAACTCGCGCGTCCCCTGCACGCGACGCGCGCCCACTCCGAGCTTTCGATGGCCAAGCTTTACTTCTACTACTCGGCGATGAACGCCGGAAAGACCACCACCCTGCTGCAAAGCGCATACAACTATCACGAGCGCGGCATGCGCACGCTCATTCTCACCCCGCAGCTCGATACGCGTGCCGGGGAGGGCGTGGTGGCCTCGCGCATCGGCCTGCGCGCCACTGCGCGGCGTTTCACGCGCAGCGACGACCTGCTGGGCGTGGTGCGCGAGGACATCGCCCGGCGTGGCGAGCTGGATTGCGTGCTGGTCGACGAGGCGCAGTTCCTCAGCAAGGCGCAAGCCTGGCAACTGAGCGACGTCGTCGACGTGCTGGATGTTCCGGTGCTCGCCTATGGCCTGCGCACGGATTTTCGCGGCGAATTGTTCGAGGGCAGCCAGTATCTGCTGGCCTGGGCCGACAATCTCGTCGAGATCAAGACCATCTGCCACAGCGGCCGCAAGGCGACGATGGTGGTGCGCGTGGACGAGCACGGCCATGCCGTCACCGATGGCCCGCAGGTTGAAATCGGCGGCAACGATCGCTACGTCTCGGTGAGCCGGGCGGAGTTCAAGAAGATCATGTCCGGGGAAGGCCGCGTCGAACTGCAACAGACGGTGCTGCCGCTCGACCTGCTTGGAGATTCCGCATGACCGCACCGCATTGGCCACGCCCACAATGGCAGGACAGTGGCGACGAAGCATTCTGGCTGTGGTTCGTGTTCGGTGATTTCGCCGCCGATTTCCGCATCGACGCCGAGCGCTACCGCGTCCGCGGCCTGCCCGACGGCATCGAAGCCGTGCGCTATCGCAACGCCGCTCTCGCGCAATGGGACGGCTATCCGCTGGCCGGCACGCTCGGCAACGTGTTCTGGGACGAGGATGCCCGCCTGCTGGAGCAGGCGCGGCGTGCCGACGAGTGCTTCATGCTGCGCGGCAGCCTGCGCGATCCCGCCGACCTCGATGGCCTGCGCGACCTGACCGGTACGATCGCCGCGCTGTGCGATGCCGGCGGCATCGCCGTGGTCGATCCGCAGACGCTGTCGATGCACTCCGCCAACCAGTGGCACACGCGGTTCTTCGCCGCCGACGCATTCAATGCCCGCGATCATGTGCTGATCCTGTGCGATGCCGACGACGAGCATCCCGATCGCCTGCGCGTGCACACTCGCGGCCTGCGCAAATTCGCGCGGCCCGACATCGACTTGCGCAACGTGCCGGCGGCGCTTTCCGCCGCCGCCGGCGAGCTGGCGCAGGGTTTCGTCGACTTTCAATGCGCGGGCGGCGTAGTCGCCGACGGCCATACGGTGGCCATCGACGGCGTCGCGCAGCCCCTCGTCGTGCGGCGCTCGGGGAGTTTCGACGATGCCGATTTCAACAACCGCCATCTGGCGCTGCGCTGGCCCGATTGACGCGCCATCGCGCGTGCGACTGCGCTAGGCTTGGGGACTGGCCATCCCCGGAGCCGCCATGCGCGCACTGCTGTTTCTCGCCATCCTTTCGTGGAGTTCATGGGTGTCTGCCGAACGCCTGAGCATCGACCGCATCTTCGGGGATCCCGATCTGTCCGGGCCGAGTCCGCGCGCGCTCACGATCGCGCCCGACGGCCGCCATGTCGCCTTTCTGCGCGGCCGCGCCGAAGATCAGAACCAGCTCGATCTGTGGCTGCACGACGTGGCCGGCGGCAAGGCCACGCGCGCCGTCGATTCGCGCGCGCTGAGCGAGCACAAGGAATTGTCCGATGCCGAAAAGGCCCGCCGCGAGCGCGAACGCATCGCCGGGCTCAAGGGCATCGTGTCCTACCGCTGGTCGCCCGACGGCAAGCGCCTGCTGTTCACGCTCGATGAGCGCCTGTGGCTGTATGACCTGGCCGCACCCAAGGCGCGCGCGCTGCGCGCGCTCACGCCCAAGGGGCTGGATGCCATCGACGCCAAGGTTTCGCCGCGCGGCGGATTTGTTTCGTTCGTGAGCGGGCAGAACCTGCAGGTGATCGACCTCGCCAGCGGCCGCATCACGCCGCTCACGCAAGATGGTGGCGGCGCCATCCACAACGGCGAGGCCGAGTTCGTCGCACAGGAGGAGATGAACCGTTTCACCGGCTACTGGTGGGCACCCGACGACAGCGCGATCGCATTCGAACGCTACGACGAATCCGGGGTGGACGAAGTCGAACGCAGCGAGGTCTACGCCGACCACACCGCGACGCTGCGCCAGCGCTATCCGGCAGCGGGCCGCGCCAACGTGAGCGTGCGCCTGGGCGTGGTGGCACCCACCGGCGGCGCCACGCGCTGGCTCGATCTGGGCACCGATACCGACATCTACCTCACCCGCGTGGACTGGCTGCCGGACGGCAGGCAGCTGGCCTTCCAGCGCGAAAGCCGCGATCAGCGGCGTCTCGACCTGATCCTCGCCGCCGCCGACGGCAGCACGACGCGCCCGCTGCTCAGCGAACACAGCCAGACCTGGATCAACCTGCATCACGACCTGCGGTTCCTGCGTCACGAGGCAGCCTTCATCTGGGCTTCCGAGCGCAGCGGCTACAAGCAGCTGTATGTGATCGGCCTGGACGGCGCGGTCAAGCGCACGTTGACCAGCGGCGAGCACGATGTCGACAAGCTGCTGGCGCTGGATGAAAAACGCGGCGAGGTTTACTTCGCCTCGGGCCGCGACGATGCGCTGCAAAGCCAGATCTACGCCACGCGCCTGGACGGCAGCACCGCCGCCGCGCCGCGTCGCATCAGCGAAGGCGAGGGCTGGCACGATGCGGTGTTCGGCGACGACGCCCAGGTGTGGATCGACACCTGGTCCAGCCCGACCACGCCGCCACAGGTCGCGCTGCGTCGGGCCGACGGCCGCCGCATCGCCTGGATCGAGCACAACGAGCTCAAGGCGGGACATCCGTTCTGGCCGTACCGCGACAGCTTCGTCACGCCGCAGTTCGGCACGCTCAGGAGCGAAAGCGGCGAGGATCTCCACTACCGCCTGCATCTGCCGCTCGGCTTCGAACCAGGGCGTCGCTATCCGGTGTTCATGACCTATTACGGCGGCCCCGGCAGCCAGTACGTGCGCAAGAACTGGGGCACATATTTCGAGCAGTACATGGCGCAGCACGGCTATGTGGTGTTCGCCCTCGACAACCGTGGCTCGCCGCGCCGCGGCCGGCACTTCTCCGATGCGATCTTCGGGCAGCTGGGCAAGCCCGAAATCGCCGACCAGCTGGTCGGCGTGACCTGGCTCAAGGCACAGCCATGGGTCGATGCGCAGCACATCGGCATCTTCGGCTGGAGCTATGGCGGCTATCAGACGCTGATGCTGCTGGCCAAGGCCGGCGCGCAGTTCGCAGCCGGCGTGGCGGTGGCTCCGGTCACCGATTGGTCGCTGTACGACACCCACTACACCGAACGCTACCTCGACACGCCGCAGCACAACCCCGACGGCTACGAGAAATCCGGCGTGCTGCACTGGCTCGACGGCATCGAGCCTGACAAGCTGCTGCTGGTGCATGGCATGGCCGACGACAACGTGCTGTTCTCCAATTCGACCAAGCTCATGGCCGCGCTGCAGGCCAAGGGCGTGCAATTCCGGCTCATGACTTATCCCGGCGCCAAGCACGGCCTGTCGACTCCCGCATTGCGCAGGCACGTGTACACGCTGATCGCCGAGTACTTCGACGAGAAGCTCAAGCCGGCCGCCAGCGGCGCGCGGTAAGACGCCGCCGCGCTCGACCCGGCGGTCGAGCGCGGGCTGGCATCGATCAGAACCGGCCGGCCTGATAGTCGCGGATCGCCTGCACGATCTGCTCGGGCGTGTTCATCACAAACGGCCCGTGCCGCGCCACCGGCTCGTTGAGCGGCTTGCCGGCAACCAGGATGAAGCGCGCGCCTTGCGCACCGGCGGTGAAGCCAAGCGTGTCGCCACGGCGTTCGAAAACCGCCAGTTCGCCACGTTCGACCGTCCGCACCGCCGCATCGGCACCAAACCCGACCTGCCCTTCGAACACGTAGGCGAATGCCGTGTGGCCTTCGGGCAGGGGCGCCGTACCCTTCGCTCCGGGTGCGAGTTCCACATCCAGGTACAACGGCGCCACCGCAATGCCGTGCACCGGGCCTGCCGCCTCGTCGAAGCGACCGGCGAGCACGCGCACGCGCAGGCCATCTCCCTTGTCGACCACGGGCACCGCCTGCGCAGCGATGTCCTGATAGCGCGGCGCCACCATCTTGTCGGCTGCCGGCAGGTTCACCCACAGCTGAAAGCCGGCCAGCAGACCGTCCTCCTGCTCGGGCATTTCCGAGTGCACGATGCCGCGCCCCGCCGTCATCCACTGCACGCTGCCGGGCGTCAACAGGCCGGAGTTGCCCTGGTTGTCGCCATGCCGCATGCGTCCGGCAAGCATGTAGGTGACGGTTTCGAAACCGCGATGCGGATGCTCGGGAAAACCCGCCAGATAGTCACCGGCCTGATCGGAACGGAATTCGTCCAGCAGCAGGAACGGATCGAGCATGTCCAGCTCGCGCTGACCGATCACGCGCAGCAGCTTGACGCCAGCGCCATCGGATACGGGCTGCCCGCGCACGATGCGGGTGACGTGGCGGAAGACAGGGGCAACGGCATGCATGAGAACACTCCCAACGAGACCAGGCACGCAAGATGGCACCGATCCCGCCTGCGGCAAGCTTCACCGCGTGAACGCTGTGTTGCCGCACGCTTCAGTGCACCCAGCGTCCTCCGCGACGGCGCGGCGGCACATGGCCGTCACTGTCGCTGCGCACGATGTCGCCGTCCTCGAGCGGATGGCTGCGCCAGTATTCGGCGACCGCACCGACCGCCGCGGGAATCTGCGCCAGGCATTCGTCGTAGTCCTCCTCGCCCAGCGGCGCGAAATCGCCATCGCTCTCGAACACGCCATCGTCGATGGCCAGGGCGATGATCGGCGAAAGCAGTTCCATGAGTTGCGCATCATGGCCCAGGCGGCCCTCCCACGAGGGTGCGCGCAGGTCGATGCCGCGCGAAAAGCCCTCGCACCAGCCACGCGCGGTGAACATCGGCGGCGTGCCTTCCTCGCCATCGAGTTCGCCGAGGATCGGTTCGTAGCTGCCGGTCTCCAGCTCGGGGGCGATGGCGTCGTTGAGCCGCGCGAGCAAGGTCAGCACGCGCTCGCCCTGCTCGGCATCGGCAAACGGCTCGTGGAGGATTTCGGGCAGCCATTCCTCGGGCTTGGGCGGCGCCGGGCCGATCGCCAGCGCGGTGAGAAACCCGTGCACGCCATCGAGCAGCATGTCCTCCTCGCCGGCATGCGCGCGCAGGAAGTGGTCGAGCTCCTCCAGCTCGGAATCGTCGAGCGAGGAAAGCCAGTCAGACATCATCGGCAAGTTCCAGCAAGGCAGGCGTGTGGTCGGAAGCGCGTTCCCACGTGCGCGGTTCGCGGTCGATGTGCGCCGCGCGACAACGCGAACGTAGTGCCTGCGACACCAGAATCAAGTCGATGCGCAGGCCGAGATTGC
>WBZO01000826.1_pt1 | contig 56930 bp, 49 predicted proteins | sample 5204261 | NCBI WGS metagenome assembly WBZO01 (sample SAMN12412400, study PRJNA552823) | activated sludge metagenome | isolation source: activated sludge from anammox sidestream of wastewater treatment plant... | place: USA: North Carolina | collected 2017-09
TCACGACTATCAAGGATTACCTGAAAGGCACTGGTCAGTTTGCAATGGTAGAAATTTCCACTGATCCGGCCATTTTTATCCTGTTCCAGCGAGTAATCGGTGGCGGCCTTGATCAATTCAAATTCATCCATTACGGTAAAGGGCCTGGCAGTCGTTATATTCATGAAAGCGCTCCTTTCAAGGTGGTTTGTCGCTGTTTTTATAGGCAGGGCTGTTTTCGGGTACATGATTCGATATCTCGTAAATAGAACGGGCTATATGTTTCCGTAAGGCTGATTTTCCTGCAGCGGTTCATTATCGAATCTGTACCCATTCCTCTCGTCTGGTATCTGCCAGGAAAAGGGAGGCAGCATGCTGTCGGCTTTACGCGAGGGCCTGGCCAGGAAATTTCCCTGTAGCAGGTCTGCACCTGCATGTATTGCATCTGATAGTTGGTAGGGGGTTTCTATATGATCTACCAGGACATTTATCCCCTGATCGTGAGCGGTCGCTATCAATGGGTCCAGTGCATTATGTCGCAACAGATCATGCGCATTGATGCGTATGACATCAGGGTAAAGTTTGCCAGGTCCAAATATCCAGTCATGATTGGTATTACTGTAATTGACTGCAGTCAGATATCCATGTGCGCGATAGCTGGTAATCACATGTTTTAACAGCCGCCAGTCACGATTGGCCTCGATTGGAACGCCGATAATAATTCTGGATGTGTGTATCCCGATAATGCCGAGTATCTGTGCAAATGCACTGCCATGATCATCTCTGGCACTTTCCAGCAGGCGCGGCTGTATATTGATAAACAATTTCATCCGCTTGTCGGAGAGGTTGTCGAGGAAATTGAGTGCATGAATCGTCCGGCAGAGCTGATCCAGTTTGATGAGCTGCTCATCATCAGATACAAGTGCAAATAGGTGCCAGAGGGGAAGCAGGATTTCATCATTTCCGTTTGGATCGGCGTGGATATGAGCCTCCTGTCCGATGATGCCGTTGCAGATGGTTTCAAAAACAGGCTGAAAAACGCTCGCTAATCTGCGGCGGCTGAAAAGACCGGTAATTTCACCCGCATCGCTGTATCGTAAAGAAAAGCGGGTCGTGGTGGCGATACGCGCTATCGTGCGAGTGATGCGATCGTTGTGTGCCGGTGTTGCTAATATTGCTGGCAGCATTGCTGTAACTCCCATGGAAGAATCGTTTAACTGAAAGCGATCGAGATACATATCTTTCTTGTCCGGGAAAATGGCATCGTTTTTCGAGTCGCTTCACTTGCTATTGATGGGTTTACATAACGAAGGTGTGACAATCGTTTTCTCCAACTTTGGCTTCTTTTTTATCGAAAATCGTGTCGATTTCGTACAGGGAGCGGCGGCAGAAAATCATCGGGATACCAATGCGGCTGGCCTGATCTTTCACTGAATTGGCGAGGTTGTGGCTGACGTAGTCGTAGATGATCACGACCAGTTCTGTTCTGCCTGGCAGTGCTCGCTTGTTGAACCCTTTTTTACGGCCGCTCCAGTGTTCGATACGGGCATAGCCGTGTGCCGTGATTTTCTGTTTGAGAGACGCAATGTAATCTCCACCCACTATCAGTACTGTCATTTCTGGTTCTTTTCGAGTTTGAGGTTATGAAGTCAATGTGCCGGTACAGAATCGATCATTGATTGACATAGATTTTGTCGAACAGGCCCCCGTCCTTGAAGTGGATGCTCTGGGCTTGCGGCCAGCCGCCAAATACGTCATTGATCGTAAACAGATTGATTGCCGGGAACTGATGAGCATATTTCCTGGCGATTTCCGGATCGCTTGGTCGATAAAAGTTGCGTGCCGCAATTTCCTGTCCTTCTTTGCCGTACAGATATTCAAGATAGGCCTGAGCGATATTACGCACGCCGTGTTTGTCGGCATTCTTGTCGACGACGGCGACAGGGGGTTCGGCAAGAATGCTGATCGAGGGAATGATGATTTCGAATTTCTCCGGGCCATATTCCTTGAGTGCCAGGAATGCTTCGTTTTCCCAGGAAATCAGAACATCCCCTATGCCGCGCTGGATGAAATTGATGGTTGATCCACGTGCTCCTGAATCGAGTATCGAGACATTCTTATAAAGCCGGGTGAGGAACTCCTGTGCTTTTGCTTCATCGCCATCGTATTTTTTCAGTGCAAAACCCCACGCTGCCAGATAATTCCAGCGTGCACCACCCGATGTTTTTGGATTGGGGGTGATGACGGCGACACCCGGTTTGATCAGATCATCCCAATCCTTGATTCCTTTGGGATTGTCTTTGCGTACCAGCAGGACGATCGTCGAGAGATAGGGCGAACTGTTGTTGGATAAGCGTTTCTGCCACTCGGCCGGAATCAGTCCGGATTGTTCGCTGATTGCATCGATGTCGTGAGCAAGGGCAAGTGTCACTACATCTGCAGGCACACCGTCGATGATTGCGCGTGCCTGTTTGCCGGAACCGCCATGAGACTGTTTGACAGTGATTTTTTCTCCGGTTTTTTCCTGCCAGTAGCGGATGAACTCGCGGTTATATTCCTCATACAGCTCGCGTGTCGGATCATAGGAAACGTTGAGAATGGTCCGGTCAGCAAGTGCCTGGCTGGAACTTGCCACAACGAACATCAATAAACCGACTGACAACCATGTATTGAATTTCATTTGATTTCCTTTCATAGATAAGTTGACGTTATTTGAATGCACTGACAGCGACTTCTACATAGAAAAAATCCGTCCCGGCAGTGGTTTCTCCCAGTTCCGCCAGTTGCCGGTTTTTTACGAATCCGCCGTTGAACCAGTGCGAATAGCCCAGTGTGGTACTGATATGGGGTGTCAGCTTGTAACGGGCGCGAATATCGGCTGAATGCCCGAGAAAGCTTCCGCTGTTACCGCTGCGATCACGGTTGTTTCCATTACCGTTGAGAAGGTTGTTGAAACGATCGGTTTTACTGGCGAGCCAGAAGCTGTTATAGCCTCCATCGATTTGTAAATCCGGGTGTGGCTGGAACTCTACTTTGATTTTTGGTGCCTGGATGTTTTCCATGACGATGTTGTCATCAGCCGACCAGGGGCGTGCAAAACCAAAGAATCTTTCAAAACGGTTGTTTGTGCTGTCATTGGGATCCCGATCACCACTTACATAGCCGTAAAAGGCACTGACGCGGGGCTTCCAGGCAGCTTGTTGAAAGGTGTAGCCGAATTCGAGCAGATAGGCATGTGCTGATTTTTTCTGTCCACCGTCACGGCCAAACTGATAAATGGCACCGAGATCGAAATCGATTTCAGTGTTGGGCACCACACCATAGGCTCGTATGGCAGGAGAGTGGATTTCACGTTTGACTCGTGTTCCACCATCGTCATCCTGTATCAACCCCATATAGTAGGGTTGGAGGGTGATTATTTTTGACCATTGACGAAAATGTCCGATTGCGCCATAAAACCACTGGCCTTTGTCGCGCCGGTCAAATTTGTCTATCAGTCTTATGACCGGTTGCACGCCCCATGCGTCGAACTCCCAGTCATTCGATTCCTGGCCGAGTGTAACGCGGAAACCTTCAAAATTATTGGTAGTGTTGCGCCATTGATTACTACCCAGTAAGCGCCGATCCAGTGTTTCCCATGCCATGCGGCCACCCCGGATTCTGACGGGACGATGATTACCCAGGTCGTCACGCCCCAGCGCATCCTTGAAATAGAGTTCTCCATAGGTCTGGATCAGTTCGAATTCATTCCAGTCGCGATTATCTTTAGGGAATTTACCGTTATAGCGGCGTGCATCTTCAAATTCGACGACGAAGCGCAAAGGATCCAGGATTTCTTTGATACCCAGATAAGCCCGTGTTCGCAGGAGAACAGGGTCGTCCGTGGTGATGCGTGAGCGCCGGATATCATTGTGGCGATGTTCATAACGTACGCGGTAATCCAACCCGACATCCAGCCAGTAGAGATTTTTGAAAGCGTCGATCCCCGTTTTGGACAGCGTGCGAACATAACGGGGCGGATCGGATTCCGGGTGGGTGCTGTAGCTGCGCGCGCGCTGGTAAAAACTGGAGGGTGTATTACTAGCAATGAATGTTGGTTTGGTCGATTCAGCTTGCTGGTTGGCTGCAGTTTGTATAATCACTTTTTTTGATGCCGCAGATCCGGAATCGACTGCTGTTGTCTGGCCATTCTGGTTGTCTGGAAGCGTTTCTTTTGCATGAACCATGTTTGTCAGCGACGGGAGAGTAATCAGATAAAGCCATATCCATGTACGGTGTCTCATTTATGCCTCTGTTTTATAGTTGTAGGTTTATTGGTTTATGGCTCTCGACGTCGTTCGAGCGAAGCAAAGATAACAACAATCTCTTATTTATAAAAATAATAAATAATGATTTCTTTATCTGAATTTAATATATGAGAGATTGTTTTGATTGTGCAGCAGTCTGAATAGGCGGTTAAGGGAGGTAATCAGATACTGATGAAATTAGCACTCATGAACTAAGAGTGCTAGGATATGTCTACTTACTTCAAATCATGCGGAGTGCATTCAATCGATGGAGAAAATAATGAGTGAGACTATGGCTTTACCGGTGATGGCAGGCGGTGATCTGGACAGCTATATTCGTGCGACTAGCAGCTTTCCTGTCTTATCCCGGGAAGAGGAAACTTCCCTGGCTAAACGTATGCGAGAAGAGGGCGACGTCAATGCAGCACACCAGCTGGTGCTTTCTCATTTACGCGTGGTGGTTACCATTGCACGCGGTTATCTGGGATATGGGCTGCCGCATGCTGACTTGATACAGGAGGGTAATATCGGCCTGATGAAGGCTGTCAGACGGTTTGACCCTGAACGGGGTGTCCGGCTGATTTCCTTTGCGATTCACTGGATCAGGGCGGAAATTCATGAATTCATCATGCGTAACTGGCGGCTGGTCAAGATCGCCACGACCAAACAACAGAGAAAGCTTTTTTTCAATCTGCGCAGCATGAAGAAAGGGTTGGATACGATGAGCCAGGCTGAAGTGGCTTCGATGGCAGAACAGTTGGGGGTCAGGGCTGAGGAAGTCGTTGAGATGGAAACACGTTTCAGTGGCCGGGATATTTCACTGGAGCCGGTCACGGACAGTGATGAAGACGATTTCAGCCCGATTGTCTGGCTGACGGATGGATCGGATCCCTCCAGGGAACTGGAAAAGGAGCAGTTGGAACGACTGACACACGCCCGGCTGAAAAATTCGCTGGACAGTCTGGATGAACGCAGCCGCCGTATCATCGAGGCACGCTGGTTGCGGGAAGACAAGGCTGCCACCTTGCATGAACTGGCTGATGAGCTGGGTGTTTCTGCTGAGCGTGTGCGCCAAATCGAAGCCAAGGCCATGAAGAAAATGCGAGCCGAGATCACCCTCTGAACCAGTGCGAACCATGAATATGCTTTGGGCTGATGGTTGCATGTTGGTGACCATCAGTTTTTCAATGCCTTAATCCATTTTTTGTAGAGGCGATCTGCGATTGATTGCAGTGCAGTAATGCGATCATCGAGATTCGCCTGAATCTCTTCACCGCTGCTGACAGCGGGACTTTCCCGGCTTTGTACCAGCTCGGCAGCATTTTCCGCACACCATATTTTTACCATCTCGGCGGTCATTTCGATATGACACTGCAGGCCCAGGTGAATCTCCAGGGCAAAGGCCTGATTGGGGCAGTAAGGGCTGGATAGCAGCCTGACTGCGTTTGCCGGTACGCTGAAGGTTTCGCCGTGCCAGTGAAAGGCATCGAATTCCGTGAGATCAGTACCAAACCAGTCACGCGCGATGGGTGAAGAAGTCACATCCACGCGTCCCCAGCCCAGTTCCTTGATCGGATTGTTTGTTACCACGCCTCCCAGAGCAGTTGATAAAAGCTGCCCGCCCAAGCAGTGGCCCAATACCGGAATGTCGGCACTGGTCGCCTGCCTGATAAGTGACAGTACCGGGCCGATCCAGGGTAAATCATCATGTACGCTCATCGGCCCGCCCATCAATACCAGGCCGCTGTATTTGTTCAGATTTTCCGGCGGAGGCGTTCCTTTATCCAGACAGATCAGTTGCCATGGTATGTGATGGTGGTTGAGAAATGTGGCAAAATAGCCGGGCCCTTCGATCGGGAAAAACCTGAGAATTGCGACGGGTTTCATTGATGACATCCTTCCTGAAATAAATGAACGGACTTTACTGTCCTCTTGCGGATACTCTGTTTTGTTCGATAGAGCGTGGATTGTACGGTTTTCCAAGTTTTTACGGGGATCAGGTTGTATTACGATATTCCGAAGTGAGATAACCGTTTTCCATTACCGTATTCCGGCCATTTATGCTGCTTGCCTCATCGGCTGGTGACAGGTTTTCCAGGTCGCCCGGGTTATGACGAAGTGATCTCGTTTTTATTTTTTCTGCTTAGATATCGATAGTGATGGCATTAAAAAACCACGATTTCAATGATCTGGTTCGGCTGGAACAATTGCGGCATATCGAAACCGGCCAGCCTCAGGCACTTTCTTACGCCGGTATTGCGAGTATGGAAGCGTACCCTGCTTCCGGTTTCAGTTACGCTGCTTTTCTGGAAAGATTACTGGATCGCGCTCATCATCTGGTTCATGACAATCATCTGGACGAGGTGCTCCAGCAGCCGGAGAAGCTGTTCATACGTGCAGGCAGAATCATTCTGCTGCTGGCGGTGGTTCTCGGAGGGCTGGCCGCGGTCAATGCAGCCAACGAATCTTCGACGCTGAATATTTACTGGTTGCTGGTCGTGTTGCTTGGGTTCAACTTCCTGTCGATGTTGCTGTGGTGTGCCGGGATTTTGCTGAGTGTTCAGGGGTTGAGCTCGGGTATTGCTGCGCAACTGGCCTGCTGGCTGCCTTTTCAGCTCAAGAAGAGAGAGAGTGACTCCACTGGTACGTTTGCTGCACGTGCCTGGTGGGAAGTCTGCCTGTCCGGCAGGGTGGGCCGGTGGCGAATCAGTATGTTGACTCATCAGTTCTGGCTGGTTTATCTGCTTGCAGGGATGGGAGTGCTGATTCTGCTGATGCTGGCAAAACAGTATGATTTCGTCTGGGGGACGACATTGCTGCCGGAAAACAGTCTGCCAGAGCTGACTCGTCTGTTGGGTGTTCCCATGCAGCATATCGGCCTCGCTGTTCCTGACGGTCAGCAGATCGCAGCCAGCCGGATCGGGGCAGGTGTGCAGGATTCAGTCATCAGGAGCGCCTGGGCGGAATTTCTGGTGGGAGCACTGATCGTATATGGGTTGTTACCCCGCCTGATCCTGATGCTGCTTGCCTTTTTCATGTTGAAGCTGTTCGAGTATCGCTACAAACTGGATTTATACCTGCCTTACTACGTCACCCTGCGACAGAGCCTGATCGCAAAAGAATTCGTGACCAGTGTGATCGACCGTGATCCCGGAATGGCAAAAGAATCGCCGGAGCTGATTACCCGTGCGAAACATAGTCGTCACTTTCCCGCGAATGCATTGGTGATCGGTATCGAACTGGATGGCCATGCCATCTGGCCGGAAGGACTGGTTTGCCAGGAAAATGTGGCGGATCAGAAAACATTTCTCCGGGTCGCGGAAATGCTCAAAAAATCCAAAGGAGCGTTAGTCATTGGCGTGGCGGCACATCGATTACCTGATCGTGGAGTGCAGCGGATGGTAAGAGAGCTTGCAACGCTGGTATCTGGTCAGATCTGGTTGATATTGTTGCAAAGCAGCCCTGCAATTCCGGTGGCGGAATCACGCAGGCAGGCCTGGTACCGGCTGGCACAAGCCTGTGCGATTCCAGCCGAACATATCCTTTCCTGATGATGCATACTGATACGAAATCTGCCGGGACAGTCTCAATGCAGGAAGCACCGCTGCTGGAGATTGCTGTCGTCGGCCATACCAATACCGGAAAAACCTCGCTGATTCGTACTTTACTGCGCAGTACCAGCTTTGGCAGAGTTGATGATGCAGCGGGAACGACCCGTCATGTCGAACGGGCTACCATTTTTGCCGGGAGTGAAGCGGTGCTCAATTTGCACGATACACCCGGAATCGAAGATGTCTACGCACTGCAGGACAAACTCCATCTGATTGCGACCAGAAATAAGCGCAGCACGCAAAGTGAACTGCTGGAAAAATTCGTTGCTGCGACGCCTCTCAACGATCCGCTGGAACAGGAAGCCAAGGTTATCCGGCAGGTGTTGCGTAGTGATGTGCTGTTATATGTGATCGACGTGCGTGAGCCGGTGCTGGAAAAATATCTCATCGAAATCGAGATACTCGGCAAGGCAATGAAGCCGATGATCCCGATATTCAACTTTACTGCGGCGCATCGGGCCGAGCTCGATCTGTGGAGAAAAAAACTGGCGGCGTTCAACATATACGCCTCGCTTGAACTGGATACCGTGGCATTTGCTTTTGAGGCGGAAAAGCGTCTGTACCAGAAAATACAAAGCCTGCTGGAAGTGCACTATACCCGCCTGCAACGTTTGATCGACCACCGTGCCAGAGTCTGGAATCAGCTTTGCATGTCTGCCGCCAGGCGGATTGCCGGATTGATCATTACCGCGGCGTGTTACCGGGAGCATACGGGTGATGAACGCAGTTCGGTCGATACTTCATCCGCGGCAATCAGATTGCAGGATTTCATCCGTCAGGCAGAGCAGCATTGTCTGGCCGATCTGCTGAAGATGTTCAATTTCACGGACAAGGATATCGAACTGCAAAAGATCCCGGTACAGAACGGTTACTGGCAGCTCGATCTGTTTGCTCCCGGTGTACTGAAAGCCTATGGTCTGGATATCGGCAGTGCGGCACTCAAGGGGGCTGCTGCCGGAGCGGGAATCGATCTGATGACAGGAGGATTGAGTCTGGGGGCTGCCAGCATGCTGGGCGCACTTGCCGGAACCGGTTGGTCTACATTCAGACGTTACGGCAAGGAGATTCAGGCGAAAATCCGGGGTACCCGATGGTTATGTGTAGATGACAGCACCTTGCAGTTGTTGTATCTGCGCCAGCGTCAACTGCTGGACAAACTGATGAACCGGGGGCACGCTGCCTGTCATACCGATCAGGTAAGTCAGCAGCCGGAGCGTGGTGAGCTGCCGGACGGCTGGCAGCAGATCATCGGTATGCTCAGGCAGAACCCAGCCTGGGGCAGATCACCAGGACTTCATACGGACGATACCCGGCAGCACAGCTCGATCGAAAAAAGACTGATCGATGCGTTGTTGAAAAATCCAGCGTTATAGAATTGCGTTACGAGGTCTGTCACGCATCCTGCTTGTAATAATCGATTGGGTAGAACAGATTGACTGATTCGACCGGGTATCTGGTACCTGCAGGAGCATAAGTGCCGTAACCGGACAGTTCTGTCGGTGAGATATAACCCGTGACCGATTCGAGATCACCGAGGCGAATGCCTTGCCTTACCAGATAGAGAATATAAGTCTGACGCAATATTTCAGCCGAAACCTGGTTATCTGCTGACAGATCGGCATCGATCTGCAGGCAGGTCAGTAAGGCTTCCAGCTCTTCCTGATTCAAACGATTCCCGGCGGGATCCGTCAGACAATGGCCGTATTTACCGTAGAACGTAGCCAGGACAGGATGTAGAGGAATCGTTCTGGCCGGTACGCTTCTGACTGTGAGTAAATTGTGTTCAAGATCGATGTCATCCTGCTGTAGATGGGTGACTTCATCCAGCGTCAAACCACTCAGCAGCAAGAGCAGCAGTTGTTTTTCCCGGATGTTCGCTGCCTGAAACAGGGTAGCGATCTGCTGCGGCGTGAGCTCGTTCATACTGGTATGTTCGAGTGCCTGAGCAGGTTGCCGAGGCAGATTGACTGATGTCGACGGCAGGATTTCGAAGGCACTGTGGGGTAAATTATCCTGATTGTGAAGATGGATACCGGACAGATGGATTGCCAGTTTTTCCTGCTCCTTGTGCATCAGGAATTCAAGGATCCAGATCGCAGCCAGGCCCAGCAACAAAGACGCCAGTGTCGCGATCATGGCGTTCCACGGGTAATCCGGCCCGATCGGGTGATGAGGCAGAAAAGCACGTTCAATGACATCGACGTAGGGGTATTTTCCAGTATGTTGCGCCTCGATCTGAGTTAGTCTTGCCTGAGTATCGCGGTAGAGCTGCTCCAGTTCTTCCAGATCGGATTTCAATGCATCATGTTCGGTGAAGCGAGCTGTGAATTCGGCCGCTTTTTTTCTGTGCTGGTCGAGTTGTTCCTGGATTGAACGGGTAGCCTGCCGGGCAGCAGCATATTCCTGCTCGGCATCACTGACGACTACGGTCTGACCTTTCCGACGGATGTGCTGAATTTCATCTTCGAGTGCTCGCAGTTTGTCCGGAATCACTTTGAGATCAGGGGATAAAGCCATGTATTCACGGGTGTATTGCCGATCCAGTTCTTCCAGTTGTTCTCGTAATTCCTGTGCACGTCTCTCGAGCGTACTCAGTGTGCGTGTATCTTCATTGGGTACGACGACCTGTCCCCTTTCGATCGATTTCCTGATGGTGTCGAGATGTGCCTTGGCTTTGACTTCTTCTTCACTGGCTTTATTCAGCGAATCAGTCAGTCCTTTGAGACGTGCTAGTGCTTCATTGTCCTGCCGTTCGGTCGAGACGATTCCGTTATGCTGTCGGAATTGCTCGAGCTCGAGCCTTTTTTGCTGAATCTTTTCGGTTAGCGCAATCAGTTCCTCCTGCATCATTTCTACCGTCGAGCCTTTGGATCGGGCAATTTCTGCTGATCGTGCATCCAGATAGACGTCGATCCAGGTATTGATGAGGCGTGGCAGTAACTCGGGTTCATTTCCCTCTGCAACCATTTCGACCAGATTGGTGTCGTCTACCGGCCGGACATCCAGCATGTCACGAATGACAGCGGGTGTCAGATTGATTCCCGCTTCGGCATCGTTGCCTTTCCGCAGACGGTCTGCCGTTTCGGTCAACAGTTCCGAACCGAGGAGAACCTGTTTCTGAATGGCAATATGCTGAATGTCAGCCTCCCTGCTTGCCTGATCGATGGCTGTTTTGGCAACGGTCAGCAGGGTGGCATAGCTCTGATAAGTTGCCGGTTGTAAAAAAACGAAACCGAGCGAAAGTAACAGGCAGGATAAAAAAACAGAGGTGAAAATGACCAGTCGGGTTGGTTTGAGTCGGGTGAGGTGATCAAGAAGAGAGCGGGTCGTTTTTTCTTCGACGGGTGTGGTGTTTTCCAATCGAGGACTCTCTTGTTTCATTATTCCTCCTGGTAGTGACAGTAGTCAGATTCAGAAAAAAGCCGGTTGAAGGAGTAACGCTTCAATTCATGACTTCCGGTCTGTTTCCTGGTTCGATATAAATGCGACGCCAGCATGAATGTAAGCCAGGTAATTCACAGTTTAATTAATGCCGGTAACCGACCAGTAATCCAATGCTCAAATATTATCCGCTGTTATCGTGAGTTGCGGTTATTTTAACTACTGAAATTCAGGCAGGTGGTTTCCGGGAAATATTAACCGCTGTTTCTGAGCCCGGTAGCGACTCCATTGATAGTCAAATGAATTGCACGACGAACGGTATCGTCATCATCTCCCGAGCGATAGCGGCGGAGCAGTTCTATTTGCAAGTGGTTCAGCGGGTCGATATAGGGTGTCCGGATACGGATGCTGCGTGCCAGGGTCGGGTTATCCTGCAGAAGTTCGGAATAGCCGGTAATGGCAAACAGCCATTTCACACAACGCTCCCATTCGGTGCGGATGCTGGTGAAAACACTTTGACGTAATTCAGCATCAGTTACCAGTTCGGCGTAGCGCGAGGCGATACCCAGATCGCTCTTTGACAGCACCATGTCCATGTTGGACAGCAGAGTTTGCAGAAAAGGCCAAGTGCGATACATCTCCTGCAATTGTTTCAATGCTTCCTGCTCATTCCCGGCTTGCTGCACGAAATTTTCCACAGCTGTACCAAACCCGTACCAGCCAGGAATCATCGTGCGATTCAGGCTCCAGCTGAATACCCACGGAATCGCCCGCAGATCTTCGATTTGGTCAGAAGGTTTACGCGAAGTCGGCCGGCTGCCGATATGCAGACCGGCAATTTCACGGATCGGGCTGGATTCCAGGAAAAACTGCTTGAATCCCGGTGTTTTATAGACCAGATTGCGATAGGCAGCACACGCACTGGAAGACAGTTCTTCCATGATCTGGTGATAATGGGGTGCGTGATAATGAACGGCGTCACGATCCAATAGTGTGGATTCGATGGTAGCGGCAACCAGGGTTTCGAGATTACGCCGTCCGATTTCAGGATCCGTATATTTACTGGCGATGACTTCACCCTGCTCGGTCAGCCGGATCTGGCCACTGACACTACCTGGTGGCTGAGCCAGTATTCCCTGATAGCTGGGACCACCGCCACGTCCTACCGTACCGCCGCGGCCGTGGAATAGACGCAGCCTTACTCCGTGGCGATCGAACACCCGAGTCAGCTCGATTTCGGCTTTATAGATTTCCCAGTTTGAAGTAACGAATCCACCGTCTTTGTTGCTGTCAGAATAACCCAGCATGACTTCTTGCAGATTGTCTCGTGAAAGCAGTAGCTTGCGGTAATCCGGAAGAGAAAACAATTCATCCATGACGCTGGCGCAGCCGCGTAGATCATCGATCGTTTCGAATAGCGGGATGATGTTTACGGTCGAGCGCGGGTCATCACCAAATTGCAATAATCCAGCTTCTTTCAGCAGCAATGCCACTTCCAGGATATGTACGACGCCGGTTGCCATCGAGATAATGTAGTTGGGCAGTGCGGCGTGGCCGAAACGGCGCTGGATTTCAGCAGCCATTTTCAGGATACGCAATTCACCCTGAGTAACGTCGGAAAAATCTGAAAAAGAGGAGATCAGTGAACGTGGATGCCTGAGTTCGGTCAGCAGCCACTCGACACGTTCAGAGCGAGACATTTCGAGGTAATTCCGGTCGTCCCGGGTATTTTTCTCATACAGTTCGGAAATGACCTGTTCATGAATCTTGCTGTGCTGGCGCATATCCAGCGGTGCCAGGTGAAAACCGAATACATCTGCTGCCCGTCGCAGATCACGTAAAGTACCTTGGGCCAGTCTGTCTGATCGGTGTTGTCTCAATGAACGGATGACGATATCGAGATCATGTACGAATTCGGCGCTGTCGGCGTAAGGTTCAGCATTGTTTTCCTGGCAACATCCACGAACGGACGATCCCAGATGTCTGCTGGTTGCGATCAGACGGGCATGGATGCCGAGAAATACACGCCGGTAGGGCTCATCGATCCTGCTGGCTGGCAGACCGGGTGCGGTGGAAGCCAGTCCTTCCAGATCACTGCTGACCTTGATCAGACGCTCGGACAGACTCATGGTCTGGCCGATCCTTTCCACTTCGCTGATGTAGAAATCAAGTATCAGTGCCGAGTGCCGCTCAGCGGCATGCAGCATGATCTGGTGGGTAACGAAAGGGTTGCCGTCCCGGTCTCCACCTATCCAGCTGCCGATCCGCAGAAATGAGGCAATGCGCGGTGCTGCCTTGTCCATGTGGCGTTCCAGGATATCCTCGATCTTGGCGTAGATATAGGGAATTTGCCGGAGAAAAGTATAGTGGTAATAGATCAGGCCATTCTCGATTTCATCCTGCACCGTCAGCCTGACGGAACGCAGCATCCGGGTCTGCCATAGTGTCTGGATGGCGGAACGCAGATCTTCCTCGTTGTGGCGCATTTCATTGGGTGTGAGCTGGGTACGATCCCGTTCCTTGAGCAGGCGCTGAATCTTCAGCTGATAATCCAGGATGCTGCGTCGCTGCACTTCAGTAGGATGAGCTGTCAGTACCGGAGAGATCAATGCACTGGCAAAAAATTTCTGCAGTTGCCCGGCATCGATACCTTTTGCCACCACACGTTGCAGGGCCAGTGTGACGCTGCCATCCTGGGGAGGAGAACCTGCACGCAAATGGGCACGACGACGGCGGTTGTGGTGCAGGTCTTCGGCGATGTTCGAAAGCAGTGAAAAATAACTGAATGCCCGTACGACAGCGATGGTTTCCTTGTGGCTGAGATGATTGAGGATGGTATCGAGCTCGTGTCCGGCCGCTTCATCCTGATCTCGCCGGAAGCGTACGGACGTCTGGCGAATGGTTTCGACCAGGTTGAACATCGTTTCACCTTCCAGCTCTCGTATGGTGTCCCCCAGCATACGCCCCAGCAAACGAATATCTTCCCGCAACGGATAATCTTTTTCGTTGGGCGTGTTTTTCTCGGGAATAACGTTTGCTCGGATATTCAGACTCATTATTGCGTGTCTCCTGTAATCGTGGATTTGGGGGCCGGGATGAAGACGCAGTCATTCGTCATCATCCGTACCGGGGGCGGCCATGCTAGAATGGCTGCATTGCCGCAAATTCCGATTTCTGCTATGTCCAGTCCTAAAAAAATTGTTATTGCATCACGCGAGAGCCAGCTCGCTTTGTGGCAGGCGAATTTCATCCGGGGCCGTCTGCGCGAATTATACCCGCAAACTGATATCACCATACTTGGCATGACGACCAAAGGAGATCAGATTCTGGATGTTTCCCTGTCAAAAATTGGTGGCAAGGGACTTTTTATCAAAGAGCTTGAGCTGGCGCTGGAAGATGGTCGTGCGGATATCGCCGTGCATTCCATGAAAGATGTACCGATGATTGTTCCATCCGGATTCACACTGGCAGCTATTACGGAACGGGAAGATCCGCGCGATGCGTTTGTTTCAAATGATTTTTCCAGTCTGGAAGAATTGCCTGCCGGGAGTGTGGTGGGTACCTCCAGTCTGCGGCGTGAATCCCAGTTGCGTGCACGTTTTCCTTATCTGCAGGTGCGGCCGCTGCGTGGCAACGTCCAGACGCGGCTGAGAAAACTGGATGAGGGAGAATACAGTGCGATCATTCTGGCTGCAGCCGGATTGAAGCGTCTGGAACTGGGGTATCGCATCAGTATGCTGCTGCCACCCGAACTGAGCCTTCCTGCAGTTGGGCAGGGTGCGCTGGGTATCGAATGCCGTGACAATGATCCTGATATGGTGGAGTGGATGAAGCCGCTGCACCACGCTGCAACGGCTTGTTGTGTAGAGGCGGAGCGTGCCATGAGCCGTATGCTGGGGGGTAGCTGTCAGGTCCCTCTGGGCGGCTTTGCCGAGATTTTCGAAGATGTATTGACCCTGCGCGGTTTTGTGGCGACTCCTGACGGATCAAGAATGATTGCGGATAAATTATGCGGTAAACCGGAATCGGGTGAGCAGGTGGGTCAGCAACTGGCACAAAACCTGAAAGCTCATGGTGCAGAGGAAATTCTTGCTGCACTGGCGTGAAAAGTGACTGGGACAGGGGTTGAAACCGGGGTGGATTTGTCCTCCAATCGGCTGGCTGGTAAAAATATCCTGATTACACGTCCTCTGCATCAGGCAGGTGGTTTGGCAACACGGGTCAGAGAACTGGGCGGAGAGCCCTGGTTGTTTCCCGTACTGGAAATTTCCGATAGTGAAAACAAGCAGCCCTTGCTTGATCTGATTGCAAGACTCGATGAGTTCGATTTAGCAGTATTCGTCAGTCCGAATGCCGTGGAGAAAGTCATCCCACTGGTTCAGGTCAGCCACAGCTGGCCTCGGCATGTACTGGTAGCAACCGTGGGTAAAGGGAGTGCCAGGGTACTTGAACGCTACGGCATCACCAATGTGATTGTTCCCGAAGAGGGCTCTGACAGCGAGGCATTGCTGCGCATGCCTCAGTTGCGGGTCATGCAGGGCAGGCACGTAGTGATTTTTCGCGGTAATGACGGACGGAGATTGCTGGGAGATACATTGCGTGAGCGCGGAGCCAGTGTTGAATACATTGAATGCTATCGTCGTCACAAACCGGAAGCTGATCCGCTGCCGTTGCTGAAACACTGGCGTGATGATGGGGTTCAGGCAGTGATCATAAGCAGTAGTGAAGGTCTGAATAATTTATTTGACATGATCGGTGAAACCGGCCAACAATTGCTCAAAGCCACGCCGGTGTTCACTGCACATGAGCGGATAGAACGCAAAGCCCGGGAGCTGGGTATCAGAAAAATATGCCGCACTCCTCTCGGAGATGAAGGAACAGTACAAGGCTTGCTGGAGTATTTCGAAAAAATGTAGTTTCGCTAAGAACATTCGATCATATGAATAAGCACACGCAGACCTCGACTTCCGGATCAGCCCGTCGCCTGGCTCTTTTCATACTGATCATCCTGATGCTTGCCGTGGCTGTCATGCTGTGGAACTGGGCAGGCAAGCAGGGATACATCGCTGCAATGGAGCACTCCCTGACGAAATATCTGGCAGATGCAGATGTTTTCAGCAATCGTTCCCGCAAGATGCTTGACGAGCTTGAAGCGAGGAAAGCAGAAGTGGAACAGCAGTTAAATCTTCTTGAAGAAAATTTGCAGGCTGATCCTGCATCCTCCCCGGCAGTTGTTGAACTGCCTGCTGACGAAGGTAATAGTACCCGATCCGATGCTTGGATTCTGGGTGCGGTTGAACGCCTTGTCGTCTCGACTGACCGGCAATTACGATTGACAGGTGATGTGCGTTCCGCACTTGTCTCGTTGAAACACGCGTACGAATTACTGCAATCGAGTGATGTCCTCGGCGCTTCAAAACTGGCTGTAATACTGGCTGGAGAAATTGAACGACTGGAAACACAATCCGTTGTGGATGTCTCTGAAATTTCCCGGGATATTGACAAACTTGCAGCACAGGTCGAAATGCTTCCGCTGGCAATGGAAGCCCATCTGATCAACGTCGATTTGTCTGAAAAATACGATGATATGCCTGAACCAGAATGGTGGCAGCGTTATCTGCGTGAAATCGGTGAGGATCTCAGTCGACTGGTCAAAATTGAAATGACAGATCAGGGAATACCCCTGTTGTCACCTTCTCAAGCTCACCTTCTGAAAGAAAACATCGAGTTGCAATTGATACTGGCTCGTCTCGCCTTGCTGACCCGGGACGAGGAGAGTTTTGGTTCCGCTGTCAAATCGGCATCAGACTGGATACAGCGGTATTTTGATATCGAGGCTCAGTCAGTCAGAGATGTACTGAAAGAGTTGGAGAGGCTGGCTGGAATCGATATCGGATCACGGTTGCCGGATACCGGAAAACTTCTGAAAGCCGTGCGTTACAACTAACTTACCATGAAAGGGGAGAAGGATGAAGCTGGTATTGTGGGTGTTGGCACTGCTCGCGGCAGCGGCCGCCATTGTATTGACTGCATATTACAATACGGGTTCGGTACTGTTTACGGTGCCGCCTTATAAAGTTGAGCTTGCGTTTAATACATTCATTCTGATCTTGCTGTTTGCTTTTATCCTGTTTTATGTATTGCTGAGGGCGCTGTCCGGTTTGTCTGGTCTGCGCAGCAGGAAAGTCGAACAGCTGACACGGTCCGGACTGAAGGCATTCTTTGAAACCCGCTATGACAGAGCTGTAGCGCTTGCAGAAAAAGCTGCCAGACTGGCTGACAGACAAACGATCAAGGTTTTGAACGCCGTTGTGGCAGCCCGGTCAGCCCATCAGCAGAGAAACTATGCGCTGCGTGACCGTTTGCTGGCTGTTGCCAGAGAGCAGGCGCCAGCGGGGCGGGTACTTGCATTGATTGCCGAAGCAGAGTTGCTGCTGGATGAGGGGCGCCATGGCGATGCGCTGGCCGCATTGCAATCGCTTTACTCAACCGGTGGCCTGCAAAGTACGGCAGTGCTGTTACTGGAGTTGAAAGCGCGTCAGATGGCTGGAAATTGGGATGCTGTACTGGAATTGACGAAAGTGCTGGCGAATCGATCTGCTGTTGACAGAACTCTCATAGATGAGCTGCGATTCCGCGCTCATCTGGAAAATATCAGAAAGAATACGAAAGATATTGCCTCGTTGAGAAAGTACTGGGGGAGTTTATCGTGCCGGGAAAAGCTCGATGGCAGACTTGCGGTAGCCGCTGCCCGTGCCCTGATTTCCCTGGGGGACAATGCTACAGCCCAGAAAATTATCGAAAACGGCCTGGATGCTCAGCCATATCCGGAGCTCGTGACGTTATATGCCGACTGTAAGAGTGGGGTGGTCAGCTGGCAGATACAGCGTGCCGAAAGCTGGCTTGCGAAATATCCGAACAATGCCGGTTTGCTGCTGACATTGGGAAGACTTTGCACTTATGGAGAGTTGTGGGGTAAGGCACAGAGTTACCTTGAAGCCAGTTTGTCAATCGAACCGGGATATCCGGTGCACCTCGCGCTGGCACAGTTATTCGAGAAACTGGGCAAGCAGGAGGCAGCGAGCGAACACTATCGCAAAGGGCTTGATTTTGCACTGAAACGGATCGGTACAGCCTGATTTCTCAGGCTGTTGCTGGTCTGGAAGGAACGAATGCGTCGGAGAAGAAATTTTCGCTCTGCAAATTGCGCTGATGAGTGAAATCATCAAAAGCAGCTTTTACCATGGCGGGTGCGCCACAGGCGTAAACCTGACAATCAGACAACGTGTTCATATCATTTATGACAGCCTGATGGACCAGGCCGGTTCTTCCCTGCCAGTCATCAGTTATGAGTGGCTCGGATAGCACCGGGATGTAACTGAAGTTTTTATTCTCAGCTGCCCATTTTTCTGCCAGATCACTCAAGTAGAGACCATCTCTGGTTCGTGCGCCCCAATACAATTTGATTGTGTTGTGGGTGAAACGGGTATTTTCCGTTTGAAAAATATGTTCCAGCATGCTTTTTACCGGTGCGAAGCCGGTGCCACCAGCAAGAAGAATAATGGGAGTGTCTTTCTTGGGTGCATCGTGCAGAAAGAACGATCCCAAAGGGCCTTCAAACCGGAGAATATCTTTTTCCTTCATGTGAGAAAAAACATATTCTGAAAATACCCCGCCTGCATAATTGCGGGCATGTAACTGCAGAAATTCATCATTAGCGGGAGCATTGGCCAGAGAGAAGCTGCGGCGCTGACCATCTTTCATCAGGATGTCGATATACTGGCCTGGCAGAAACTGCAACCGTTCATTTGCGGGCAGTTTCAGGTAAATAATCATGACATCGGATGCGACATGCTCCAGTTTGTGTACCCGACAGGGCATGGTGCGAATCTTGATGTCTTTGATCGCTTCGATTTCCTGGCATTCTATTTCCAGATCAGAGAGAGGCCGGGCGCAGCAGAAGAGTGCCAGTTGCTGGTTCTTTTCCTGTTCCGTCAGCGCTTCTTCGCTATGAACGCCGTAATCGACGATCCCTTGTATAATTTTTCCCTTGCATGTGCCGCAAGAACCATTACGACAGCCATAGGGTAAGGATAATCCGTGGTGCAGTGCTGCTTCAAGAATGGTCTCGGTCGATTCAGTGGTGATGATACGACCGCTTGGCCTGAAGGTAATACGGTAAGACGCCATCGGGGAGATATGATTTATAAATATGAGTTATGAAAAATAAGCTGTTGATCGTAGGATGTGGTGATGTTGCTTCAAGAGCGGCTGGTCTGCTCGAAAAACACTACCAGCTGTTTGGTTTATGTCGCAGAGCGGAAAATTCCGGCCATCTGCGTGCACTGGGTATCAGGCCGATAACAGGCGATCTCGATCAACCTGCAAGCCTCGACAAAATAGCCGGACTTGCTGCGCATACGGTATTGCATCTTGCTCCGCCCCCGGGTCACGGCGAACGTGATACGCGTACCTTACACCTGCTGTCGGCGCTTTCCAGACATTCATCAAAAACACAGATGGGAATACTACCACAACGGTTGATCTATATCAGTACCAGCGGGGTGTACGGGGATTGCAGCGGTAGCCGGGTCAGTGAAAGTCACCCGGCCAACCCGAAAAATGCACGTGCATTCAGGCGGCTGGATGCAGAACGTCAGGTCAGAAGCTGGGGGATCCGTAATCGGGTACAGGTATCCATTCTGCGTGTGCCGGGGATCTATGCACACAACCGACTTCCGCTCGAGCGTTTACAGCAGAGGACACCCGCACTGTTATCGACCGAGGACAGTTATACCAACCATATCCATGCTGACGATCTGGCTCGCATTATCGTGGCAGTGCTGCATTTTGGCCGGCCGGGCAGAATTTATCATGCAAGCGATGATTCCTGTTTGAAAATGGGAGAATATTTCGATCTGGTGGCAGATCATTTTGCTTTGTCCCGCCCGGAAAGAATTACCCGTCAGGAAGCGCAGAAAGTGATTTCCCCGGGCCTCCTGTCCTTCATGCTCGAATCAAGACGTTTGACCAATGACCGTATCAAACGGGAATTGCGGGTTCGGTTACGTTACCCGACCGTTGCTGACTGTCTGGCAGAAATGAGAAAAATACCGGTTAAATCATCCTGAAATTTTTGCCGTAATAACCATGATCCGAGTCGGAAAACCAAAAAGGAACGGGTATGGCGACAGTTGCTGCATCAGAAAAGAAAATCAAGGAGTTCAATTTTCTGTGGGAAGGAAAGGATAAGGCTGGCAAGGCAGTCAAAGGTGAGATGCGTGCTGCCGGTACTGTCGTGGTGACTTCCACACTGCGCCGCCAGGGCATCAGGGTGACGAAAATCACCAAAGCCAGAGCTGGCGGAAAAATAACGGATAAGGACATAACGTTGTTTACACGCCAGCTTGCAACGATGATGAAATCAGGGGTGCCTTTGCTGCAAGCATTTGATATCGTGGGTAAGGGACACAGCAACCGTGCCGTGGGAAAACTGCTGATGGACATCAAATCCGATGTGGAAACAGGTAGCAGTCTGGCCAATGCTTTCAGGAAACATCCGCTTTATTTCGACTCCCTGTTCTGTAATCTGGTGGCCGCCGGAGAGGCGGCCGGTATTCTGGACAGTTTGCTGGACAGGCTGGCTACCTATAAGGAAAAGATTCAGGCAATCAAGGGAAAAATCAAATCGGCCCTGTTCTATCCTATTTCGATTATCGTGGTTGCGTTCGTCATTACCGCAGTGATCATGATATTCGTGATTCCGGCCTTCAAAGAGCTTTTCCAGGGGTTTGGTGCCGATCTTCCTGCCCCTACTCTGATGGTGATGGCGATTTCTGATTTCTTTGTGGATTACTGGTGGGCGATTTTTGGAAGCGTCGGTGGCGGGCTGTACGCATTCTTCTATACATGGAAGCGCTCCACGGTGATGCAGCATGTGATGGATCGACTGGCGCTGAGGTTGCCGATATTTGGAGAAGTGATTCGTAAAGCCACTATCGCCCGCTGGTCTCGCACGCTTTCAACTATGTTTGCTGCGGGTGTCCCTCTGGTCGAATCGCTCAATTCTGTGGCCGGTGCGGCCGGAAATCAGGTGTATTTCGAAGCCACCAGGAATATACAGAATGAAGTCAGCACGGGCAGCAGTCTGGTAGATGCCATGACAGCCACCAATGTATTTCCTTCCATGGTGTTGCAGATGGTTTCCATCGGTGAGGAATCAGGCTCGCTCGATGCTATGCTCAGCAAAATTGCAGATTTCTTCGAAGCAGAAGTGGATGATGCGGTGGAAGCACTCTCCAGTCTGATGGAGCCGATCATCATGGTTGTGCTGGGGACGCTCATTGGTGGAATGGTCGTTGCCATGTATCTGCCCATCTTTAAAATGGGTCAGGTCGTTGGCTGATAAACCTTTCTCATTTCTGAAACTGGATTGGAACGGACAGGCAGCACATGAATTTTCTTGATACCCTGCAGGCTTCATCTCTTTTTTTCGTTTCATTCATCTCGATAATCGGCCTGGTCCTGGGCAGTTTCCTGAATGTAGTGATTTATCGGCTGCCCGAGATGTTGAAACGTGAGTGGCAGCAACAGTGCGCAGAGCTGCGCGGGGAACAGATAAAAGCACTGCCGGTGTATAACCTGGCCATACCAGGATCCGGTTGTCCGCAGTGTGGGCATAAAATTTCCATTCTTGAAAATATCCCGATCGTCAGTTACCTTTTTTTGCGAGGACAGTGTTCCGGTTGCCATACGCGCATTCCGTTCAGCTATCCTCTGGTCGAGGCGCTGACGGCCATTCTGAGCGGTCTGGCCGCCTGGCATTTTGGTTTCGGCGGCCTTCTGTTTGCTGTCCTGGTTTTTGTTTGGGCGATGATCGTTCTGACCTTTATCGATCTGAATACCCAGCTTTTACCGGACAGTATCACTCAGCCGTTATTGTGGACAGGGTTGATCGTCAATCTGAACAACGGTTTTACCGATGTTCATTCGGCTGTGGTCGGTGCGGTTGTAGGTTATCTCACGCTCTGGAGTGTTTACTGGCTGTTCAGATTGCTGACCGGCAAGGAAGGCATGGGATACGGCGATTTCAAGCTGCTGGCTGCAATTGGTGCCTGGCTGGGCTGGCAATTGCTGCCACTGGTCATTCTGTTTTCTTCTGTGGTGGGTGCCGTCGTTGGTACTGTTCTGATTCTATCTGCCGGCCATTCGAAAAATACGACACTTCCCTTTGGCCCTTATCTGGCTGGAGGCGGGCTGATCGCCTTGTTCTGGGGTAAGCAGATCAATCAGGCTTACCTTGCCATGTTCTGATAATGGCACTGATTATCGGATTGACTGGCGGAATCGGCAGTGGCAAGACCAGAGCAGCCGATTCGTTCAGGGAATTGGGCGTTGAAATCATCGATACTGACCAGATTGCATACGAACTGACACGTTCTGCCGGCAAGGCAATCAACCCGATCCGTATTGCATTTGGTGAGTGTTTCATTCTGGACGATGGTTCACTGGATCGGTCAGCGATGCGCAGACTGGTATTTTCTGACGAGACTGTAAGGCGCCGTCTCGAATCCATACTCCATCCGCTGATTTATCAGGAAACCTTGCAGCGCCTTCCACTTATCCAATCCGAATACGGTATCGTGGTCGTGCCCTTACTGCTGGAAACCGGTAACTACCTCAAACTGGTTGATCGCGTGCTGGTGATCGACTGTCCCGAACCTCTGCAGATCTCCCGCACCATGCTGCGCAGCAAATTGAGTGAACAGGAAGTGCGTGGCGTGATGGCTGTGCAATGTTCACGAGATGAACGTCTTGCACAGGCGGATGATGTGATCGTGAATGATTCCGGCGAGCAGCATTTGCAACGGCAGGTAGAGGAACTGCATCGGAAATACCTGATGCTTGCCTGCAAACACGGCCTTTGAACGATTCTGGTAAGATGCATGCATATTGCAGTTTTCTGCTATGCTTTACAGTTCCAACGCCATCTTACTTATCGTGATCTGTTACGAATTGCCCCTGAGTGAACGCATCCGCATGTTGTTGAGGCTGGAAGATCTGTTCGACAAGATTGATTTTTTTTCGGCCAGGGATACTTCTTTCGAACATCATGCTGTTCTGGTTGCGCTGTTTGAGATTCTTGATGTGACCAGCCGGTCTGATCTCAAATCGGATCTGTTGCAGGAGCTGGACAAACAGCGGACCATGCTGGAAGGTTTGCGCAGCAACCCCGAAGTATCAGAAAAAGCACTCGACCATATATTGCAGGATATTCGCGCCGCATTTCGTGGCTTACTGGATATCCCGGGTCGGATCGGTGGACATTTGCGCGACGATGAATGGCTGATGAGCGTCAAACAGCGTATGAGCATTCCCGGCGCTGCATGTGAGTTTGATCTGCCGGCCTATCATTACTGGCTGAACCTGGCCCCGGAAATCCGCAGAGAAGATCTTAAAGACTGGATCACCCCCTTCACCCCGATCCGCAGTGGAATCAATATTGTGCTGAACATGCTGAGAAACAGCGGTAAGAATTGTTGTTATACCGCCGTTCAGGGATTGTTCCAGCAGGCTGGTTCGGAGCATCAGGCACATCTTCTGAGGTTGCATATCAGCAGCGAATTTCCTTGCGTTCCTGAAATCAGTGCCAACAAATATGCCCTCAATATTCGCTTCGTTCCTTGGCAGTCGGATCACAAAACAGAAGTTTATGAAGAGGATATTCCTTTTGAGCTGACTTTTTGCAGTTTATGAGAAGCAGTACGAATGAATGGAGGTGAAATTGGGTAAATCTCCAGTCGTAAATTGTCCCCAATGTGGCGAAATGGTTGTTTGGGAGCCATCCAGCAAATATCGTCCGTTCTGCTCCGAACGGTGCAAATTGCTTGATTTGGGGCAATGGGCCACCGATAATTATCGAATACCGGAAGAAGAACAGCTCCAGGAAGACGATAGGGAAGCCTGATTCAATCTTCGAGCCTGCTGATCGGCTGTGTCGGTTCCCGAATGTGCTGCTATTGCAGCACATTTCCGCAACATTTGTATTTAAAAGATACTGGCCAGGATCATGCAGCGCAATCAGAACTGTCGTTTCTGCATACCGATCAGGTGTAGAGAATCCTGTTTACTCTGATTGTTCAGATGCCATTTGCGAACCATGATCATGGTAATGGATACGAATAGCCCAAACAGGATGATGACGGTATAAATATGCACATCGAACCAGACCAGTAGCGCATATAGTGACAACATGGTGAGGATACCAAGGTTCTCGTTGAAGTTCTGAACAGCGATGGAGTGTCCGGCACCCATCAGGATGTGTCCGCGATGTTGCAGCAGGGCATTCATCGGTACCACGAAGAAACCCGCCAGTCCCCCGATGATGATCAGCAGCGCAACCGAAATCCAGAGATCTCGAACCGTGATCATGAGAATCACCACGATTCCCATGATGATACCGAGTGGAATGACATCCAGCGACCGGCGAAGTGAAACCAGCCTGGCTGCCAGCACGGCGCCCAATGCAATGCCTACTGCAACGACCCCCTGCAGCAGTGCCGCTTGGTTTAACGCATAACCAAGAGCTGCTTCAGCCCATTTCAGTACGATGAATTGCAGCGTCGCGCCAGCCCCCCAGAACAAGGTGGTAACAGCCAGTGAAATCTGGCCCAGTTTGTCGAACCACAGCAATTTTACGCAGTGAACGAAATCGTGAAACAGAAAAATCGGATTCTTCTTGAGTATCCGGTGGTCGATTCCGGTATCGGGGATGAACAGATTAGTGATGGCAGCAATGCCATAGAACAGCATGATGATTATGATGCTGGCGTCAACCGCTGTCTTGATCAGAGGGAGATCCAGAGAGAGCAGAACCGCAGCCACTGAAGGGGTGATGAGCAGGCCGCCGATGACTGTACCGAGAACGATCGATGCGACAGTCAATCCTTCCATCCAGCCGTTGGCGATTACCAGTTTCTCAGGAGGCAGCAATTCTGTAAGAATGCCGTACTTTGCCGGAGAATACGCAGCGGCCCCCAACCCGACGACCGCGTATGCACCTAGCGCAGAAAATTGATGTGCAGCAAAAAACAGCAATATGCAACCGACGATCTTGATCGAATTGCTGATGAACATGACCCGACCTTTGGCCATGGAATCGGCAAAGGCTCCGACAAGAGGCGCCAGCAATACATAGAATAGTACGAATACAAATTTAAGCATGGGAGTAAGGTACGCTGGTGCATGCAGATCGATCAGTAGGGCAATGGCCACGACCAGTAGCGCGTTGTCTGCCAGCGATGAAAAGAATTGTGCCCCCATGATGGTATAAAACCCGCGTCCCAAATTTTTCTCCTGATCTGTTATCGATATCTCGAAGAACTGGCCCCGGTTTCTTACCAGAGGCCGTTTCAGCTTTGCAGCGTTATATCATGAAAATCAGGCAGGGCGAATTCCAGTTTTTAAATTATCGGTTTCTGTTCGGCAAGGAAGGGGGTCCGGAATATTGCAGCATCGTGAGCACTCATTGGGAATATGATGAAAGTGGAATTTGAGAGAGTAAACTTTCTGTAATGACGACAAGCGAGGAAGCAGTGTTAGAGAAATTGCCGGTGGTACAGCCGCTGCCTGCTTTCTGGCAGGCAGCGGTTTGTTTTACCGGGATACTGCTGCTGATCGCGCTCGGTTTGTTTGTGTTTGAGATCAGTCTGCACGCGCTGATTTTCCTGGCACTGGTCTGGACCGGTGTACATACACGTATTCTGGGTTATTCGTTCATTGCCATTCGCAGCATGATGGATGAAGGTATCGTCAGGGCATTGCCGGCGATTTACATTTTCATGCTGATTGGTATGGTCATTGCCAGCTTCATGCAAAGTGGCACGATCGCGAGCTTACTGTATTTCGGCCTCGACTGGCTCGACCCGACCCTGTTTCTGGCTGCAGGATTCGTGTTGTGCGGCCTGATGTCGGTTGCGACCGGTACTTCCTGGGGAACTGCTGGCACTATCGGTGTGGTGTTGATCGGAATCGGTGATGCCATGGGTATTCCGCTGTCGCTGACAGCGGGTATGATCGTCTCCGGTGCAACATTTGGCGACAAGCTGTCGCCCATATCCGATACCACCAACCTGGCCGCAATGAGCGCCGACACAAATTTGTACCGGCATATCGGTTCGATGTTGTATACCACGATACCTACGTTTGTGATCGTTTTGAGTATTTTTACCGTATGGGGCTTGCAGTATGGTGATCATTACCTGCCACAAGCGCATCTGGCTGAAATTCGCAGTGCCCTGGCAGGTTCCTTTCGAATGGATGGAATGGTGACGCTACTGCCACTGCTGGTGATGCTTGGTATGAGCATCAAACGCTATTCTGCCGAAGTTAGCATGACGTGCAGTATTCTGCTGGCGCTGCTGATTGCCGTGGTTTATCAGGGCAGGAACGGTATCGATGTCATCAATGCATTATGGTTGAACACACCCGGGGGTACCGGTATTGCCAGTATCGATGAATTACTCGGGCGTGGTGGTTTATACAGCATGGCCTGGACTTTACTGTTGTCCATCATGGCACTGGCACTTGGCGGTATCCTGCATCATGCCGGGTTTTTGCAGGTGCTGCTAATGCGACTGATTGCACCGATCAGACGGACCAGTACTTTGATTGCAGCGACTATTGCCTCCGGCCTGACCGGTAATCTGGTCATGGGGGAAGCCTATATTTCCATCATTCTGAGTTGCCAGTTGTTCAAAAAGGTTTATCAGGAAAAAAATCTGGATCCGGCAGTTCTGTCGCGCTCCGTTGAGGAGGGCTCTACCTTGACTACCGGCCTGATTCCGTGGACGACAGCCGGGATTTTCTATACGGCAACGTTGGGTGTACCCACACTGGATTATGCTCCGTATACGTTACTCAACCTGCTGAACCCTTTGGTTTCAATTGGGATGGCGGTAATGGGAGTAGGTTTGCTGCGTTCCAGACGCTATCAAAAAACAACCTGAAAATATGGAAAAAGAACTGGAAGACCGGAAATTGGCAGAATTGATGCATGGTGTCAGGCATTACAGCACACTTCGCTTTGCCATGCTGACCGTCTATTTCGCGGTGACTGGCGGGCTGTTGGTGAAATTCTTCGATTGTGATTTTTCAGTGCGCTATCCCGAATTGCACGGGTTGTTTCAGATTGCCGGGAGCATGGTTACCGCAGCATTCTTCATTTTTGAAGTTGCTCTGGATGATAATTTAAGGAAATTGTGGGGGGCAGTAAAAAAGCTGGCAGGCGAGGGGGATGTTCTTCTCAGCCATCGGCAATTCTGGAAAGGCCGCCTGGTTCCCTTGGCAACATACGGGATTTTCGTAGGAGTACTGATATTCTGGTTATTTACTTCCCGGAATTACTACCCTTGTCAGGCGGCGGCGCATAAGGCTGTGCAGAGTGAAACGATGATATCGAAAGAATGTAGGAAATATCAGTGATTCACAAACTGCCAAAATGGGTCGAAATCGGGGGATGCTTGCTGTCATTCAATGCCGGTTATTGGCTGTTTACACATCAAACGTATTGGCGACTTAAATAATCGATGGAAGTCATAAAATTATGACTTGTCCATTGTGACAATCGATCAATTCGATATCCTGTTTTTCGATTGAGTTTCAGAAGTATAGAGTGATTCAGGTAATACCCGTTTAGCAACGGGAAAACCACAAGCTACCAGGCTTGAATATTAATCATTTCGTTGCAGGAGGTTTGTCTATGGCAGGGTATGTGGGCGATGTTGCCATTGCTTATGATCGTGATCTGGGGCATGTGCTGTTTGAGCAATATGCTTCCGATATCGCCAGGCGTACAGCAGGAAAACCGGTTCGTGACGTACTCGAAGTTGCATCAGGTACGGGGATTGTGACCAGGCAACTGCGAAATGCGCTGCCCGGGGATACGCAACTGACCGCTATCGATATCAGTGATTCCATGATGGAGGTCGCACGCACGAAATTTCTGCCGCATGAACAGGTTATTTTTCAGGTTGCAAATGCTGTGGCACTACCTTTTGACGATCGAGCCTTCGATACGGTGGTTTGTCAGTTCGGCGTGATGTTCTTCGACAAGGATAAGGCCTTTCAGGAGACGCATCGGGTATTGAAACAAGGTGGGCGGTATCTGTTCAGTGTATGGGATTCACGTGACTACAATCCCTATGCCAGTCTCACTTTTGAAGTCATGAAACAGTTTTTTCCATCGGATCCTCCCCGCTTTCTTGAGAGCACTGTTTCGTCCTTCGAAATTGATCCTATCAAGGAGAGGTTGATTCGTGCCGGATTTGAGCAAATAAGCATTTCAGTTCAGCGACGGATTTACGATATACCGGATATCAGAGCTTTTGCGCGCGGGCTGATATTCAGCCCGATTATCAATGAAATCAGAGAGCGTGGTGAAGTTGATCCTGATGACATCGTTGAAGTTCTGGTAAAGACATTTATCGGGGAATATGGCTCGAACCCCACACGTTTTCCGATGCAGGCTATATTGTTTGAAACGGAAAAGCCCTGATCCGCATACCCTGATTTTCTATGCAAAAAGAGAGAAAGATAAAGGCCAGCCAGTTGAGGAGGCGAAGTCTCTGAAAGTTCTCAGTCAGGCTGCGTATGTACGTTCTGTCGATTATTTTTTATGATTTTTTGTCATTAATCTCGTGATAATCTAAAAATCACATTCGATATATAACGAATGTGATTTGCATATTTAGGGAGGAGGAAAATGATGCGCATTAAGCTTTTCTTGGCAGCTGTGCTGAGTGTGAGTGTTTCCTGTTTTGCTGGATCGGAGGGAGATCAGCCCGAGTCGTTGCTTGAGACCGGTCAAACGAAAAATGCCTCAACCGGGGATAAACAACCGGCACGGATCGAGACAGGAAAGAAAGAAACTGAATCACAGTCTTCGGAAGAAGCCGGCTTAGATAAAAAATCTTTGATGATTGACTACTGCAGAAAACATACCTGTTAATTTAATAATATATTACGATCGGAGTTAATTCATGAAAACAGAAATATTGGCGAGTCTGGCTTCAATAATTTTTACGGGTTACATGAGCATTGCAATCTCTGCTCCGCCCCACTGGTCTTATGATGAAGAACCCATCTGGGGTGCTATTGAAAATGCTGCTCTACCTGTTCCATTACGCTATCCCTATGCGGAATGCGGCATCGGCCAGCATCAGTCACCGGTAGATCTGGCAGATGCAAAAATTGTCAGTGCTAAACCGTTGAACAAACTTTCTGCACAATATGAGACAGATACGCCGACCTTTTTCAACACGGGACATGCTATACAGGTCAATACTTCCAAGAATTTTGCCGGGGGACTGAAAGTCGGGAAGGAATTACTGCCACTGATCCAGTTACATTTCCATGAACCCAGTGAACATGTTTTTGGAGGTAAAAAATTTCCTGCAGAATTGCATTTCGTGCATATCAACAAGGATGGAAGAATTGCGGTATTGGGTGTAGTGATTAACGTTGGTAAAGAAAATGCTGCATTCCAGACTATCCTTGACAATATGCCTTACCATGAGGGTGAAGCAAATTCGCCTTCCAGAGTCAGATTCAACCCGGCAAAATTGCTGCCATCGGACGTGAACGCCACCAATCTGAAATATCTGACTTTAGCCGGCTCATTGACAACGCCGCCTTGCAGTGAGGGAGTGCAATGGTACATTCTGACAAAATCGATTACGATTTCAGCTGATCAATTAGAGCAGATGAAATCTTTTTATCATGACAACGCCAGATCTGCGCAGAATCTGAATGAGAGATCGATTCTTTCAAACCAGTGAGTCGTTCTGAGTCATCCATCTTCCCCGATAGAATTACTGATATCCGGGGAAGATTCCTGTTTGCATGAATTCCTCCCGATTCCATCGTATGTCTGGACGTTTGCCTGCCCGGCGGGGGGAAATCGTCAAATCATGGATTAAGCATCAATTTCCCGGGTCTTGGCCTCACCTTGTCTTAATGTCCCAAGCTAAGGTATAGTTCGGTCTGCTGATATTTCATCCAGGCAGGAGAGTGCGCTGTATCAGAATACAGTGTCACCGAAGGCGTAACCCCCCGGAATCGCTCAGGTGTGGCCATAAGGCTTGAGTAACTGCTTGTGATTGGCAATCTGGAGAGTGCTGAAACAGCTTCAGCCACCGAAGGGGCATGCGGAAAGTGGACCGTAAAACTCTCAGGTAAAAGGACAGAGGGGTAAGTTGATATCTGTTGACTGCTTCGCGAGCACGAGTGGTAGCGGGCGAATGTAGGGCAGTACAGATAAAAAACTCCCCTTTTACTTTTGAGAGAAAACAGATGCTGAAGATAACCCCTTTGAATGCGGCGCACCGGGCCATGAATGCCAAAATGGTCGATTTTGGCGGCTGGGATATGCCCCTGCACTATGGCTCCCAACTGGATGAGCACCACTCTGTCAGGCGTAATGCCGGTATGTTCGATGTGTCTCATATGTTGACCGTCGATATCCGCGGCGAAAACGTACGCCAGTTTCTGCGAGGACTGGTGGCCAACAATGTCGATAAACTGACCCTCCCGGGCAAAGCACTTTATACCTGCATGCTGACCCCCACAGGTGGAATCATCGACGATCTGATCATTTACTTCCTGTCCGAGTCCTGGTTCCGTCTGGTAGTCAATGCCGGTACGGCTGATAAGGATATCGGCTGGATTACCGAGCAATCCCGTCAGCTTGCTCCCGGTCTGACCATTACCCCGCGTCGTGATCTTGCCATGATCGCAGTACAGGGACCCAATGCGCGTACGAAAGTCTGGGAGGTCATTCCTGATTCCCGGGCGATTTCAGAAGATCTGAAACCGTTTCAGTCTGTGATGCTGGGTGACTATTTCATCGCACGTACCGGCTATACCGGTGAGGATGGTTTTGAAATCACGTTACCCGCCGGCCAGGCTGCTGATTTCTGGAAAAAACTGCATGCAGCGGGTGTTGCTCCGGCCGGATTGGGTGCACGTGATACCCTGCGCCTGGAAGCAGGCATGAATCTTTATGGCCAGGATATGGACGAGACCGTCAACCCACTTGAATCAGGGCTTGCATGGACCGTGGATCTGAAAAGCGAGCGTGACTTCACTGGTAAACAGGCACTGCTGGAAACGCCGGTCAACCGGCAGCTGGTCGGCTTGGTATTGCTGGATAAAGGAGTATTGCGTAATCATCAGAAAGTCATTACACGGCAGGAAGGTGAGGCAGGAGAAGGAGAGATTACCAGTGGTGGATTCTCACCAACCTTGAACCAGTCGATTGCGCTGGCGCGTATTCCTGCAGGCATCGCTGCCGGTGAGCAGGTCCATGTCGTCGTGCGGGATAAACAGCTTGCGGCAAAAATTGTCAAATATCCGTTTGTTCGCAATGGTCAGGGACTGGTCTGATTATTTGCCGAAATGACAACAGATACAGGATTATTGAATTTTTTAAACTTTAAGTTTGGGGAGTACAGGTAAATGAGCGTTCCGGCAGAACTGAAATATACAGAATCACACGAATGGGTCAGATTGGAAGCAGATGGCAGTGTCACGGTAGGAATTACCCAGCATGCCCAGGAATTACTGGGAGATATGGTATTCGTTCAGTTGCCCGATGTCGGGCGCGCGCTGGCGCAGCGTGAAGATTGTGCTGTAGTGGAATCGGTCAAGGCAGCATCAGATATTTATGCACCACTTGGTGGAGAGGTCATTGCAGTCAACTCTGAAGTGGAAACATCTCCAGAGAAAATAAACGAGGATTGTTACGCAGCCTGGCTGTTCAAGCTCAAGCCGGCCAATGCTGGTGAAGTGGATGGTCTGCTCGACGCCGGCGGATATCAGAAACTGCTGGATAGCGAAGCGCATTGAGATGCTTGTGGCATAACCGCGGCAACCATCATTTTTATGAGTTTTTCTGAATAAATTACAGCCAATCATGCCCTTTATTCCCCATACAGAAGAAGACGTGGCCGAGATGCTCGCCAGCATCGGTGCCAGGTCGATCGACGAATTATTCGATGAAATTCCCGCCGAGCTCAAGACCGGAAAATTGACTCAGGTACCACCCGGTTTGAGTGAAATGGAAATTTCACGTCTCATGTACGAACGTGCACAGCAGGACGGGTTTTATCTCAGCTTTATCGGTGCAGGTGCCTATGAACACCATATTCCGGCTGCAGTCTGGCAGATAACGACGCGAGGTGAATTTTATTCTTCCTATACGCCTTATCAGGCAGAAGCCAGCCAGGGTACATTGCAGTTATTGTACGAATACCAGACCATGATGGCTTCACTGACCGGAATGGATGTATCCAACGCCAGCCTGTATGACGGCGCGTCAGCGTTGGCCGAGGCAGCTCTGATGGCGGTGCGCCAACACAGGACCTCCAGACGTATTCTGGTTCCTCAGACTGTGCATCCGGTTTACCGCAGTGTGATGCGTACCATTGTCAGAAATCAGGCAATCGAAGTGGTCGAAGTTCCTTATGATCCCGCAACCGGACAGGTGGCCATCGATAAGCTCGATCAGTTTGCACAGGAAGAATTTGCTGCACTGATCATTCCTCAACCCAATTTCTTTGGTGTGCTCGAACAGGTCGATGCACTGACTGACTGGGCACACGACAAACAATCCCTGGCAGTCGCGGTGGTCAATCCGACTTCACTTGCCATGCTGAAACCACCAGGAGAATGGGGGCGTCGGGGAGCAGATATCGCTGTTGGAGAAGGTCAGCCTTTGGGGATCCCGCTTTCCAGTGGCGGGCCGTACTTCGGATTTATGACCTGCAAACAGGAGCTGGTACGGCAGATGCCGGGACGTATCATCGGGCGGACTACTGATCTGGAGGGCAAGGAAGGTTTCGCCCTGACGTTACAGGCCAGGGAGCAACATATCCGCCGTTCGAAAGCAACTTCCAACATCTGTACCAATCAGGGGCTGATGGTGACGGCGGCTACGATCTATATGTCACTGCTGGGACCGGAGGGATTGTATCGGGTGGCTGCTCATTCTCATGCAAACACAATGGCGCTGGTAGAACAGCTGGAAAAATTACCGGGTGTGAAAAAGGCATTCCACAGTCCGTTCTTCCACGAGGCAGCCCTTCAGTTGTCTGTACCAGCTGATAAAGTCCTGAACAGACTCAAAGCACAAGGTGTATTGGGCGGTGTGCTGCTTGAAAATTACTATCCGGATTTGAAGAACACGCTGCTGGTTTGCGCAACGGAAACCAAAACGGCTGAGGATCTGGATAAATATACCGAAGTGCTGCGGCAGGCACTGGCGGCCAGTGCCTGAGACAGATAAACCGGATATAGAGCTGTACTACGCGTACTGTACTGAACCAATCTCACCAATATAAGATAAAACATGCTGATATTCGAACATTCCCGCAAGAATCGTCGGAATTATTCTCAGGCTCCGGCAACCCGGCCAGCCAAAAATAATATTCCGGGTCATCTGAAGCGTAAATCTACCCCTCTATTGCCCGAAGTTTCTGAAATGGACACGGTACGCCACTATACTCGCCTGTCCCAGAAAAATTTCTCGATAGATACAGAGTTTTATCCGCTCGGTTCCTGCACCATGAAATACAATCCGCGTGCCTGTAATTCACTGGCCATGCTACCGCAATTCCTGTCACGCCACCCGCTGGCACCTGAAGATACAGGCCAGGGATTTCTGGCCTGTATGTATGAGCTGCAGGAGATTTTGAAGGACGTCACGGGTATGGCAGCCGTCAGCCTGACTTCGATGGCAGGTGCGCAGGGTGAACTGATCGGTATTACGATGATTCGTGCATATCATGAAGCACATGGCGATACCGGACGTACCGAAATCATCATCCCGGATGCCGCACACGGTACCAACCCTGCTACTGCTGTCATGTGCGGTTACAAAGTCATCGAGATTCCCACGAATCGCGATGGTGACGTGGATATGGATGCACTGAAAGCAGCCGTCGGTCCCAAAACAGCTGGTCTGATGCTGACCAACCCTTCCACACTGGGTGTATTCGAGAAGAAAGTAGCGGAAATGAGCCGGATCGTACATGCAGCAGGTGGTTTGCTGTACTACGATGGTGCCAACCTCAATGCGGTACTGGGTAAAGTCAAGCCGGGTGATATGGGGTTCGATGTCATCCACATGAATCTGCACAAGACTTTCTCGACTCCTCATGGCGGTGGTGGGCCAGGTGCAGCACCCGTCGGTGTGGCTGAACGCCTGCTGCCCTATCTGCCAGTACCGATCGTGGCACATGAGCAAGGGGTTTACCGCTGGCTGACCGAGGAAGATCGTCCTCAAACCATCGGGCGTTTATCCGCTCACATGGGTAATGCCGGAGTATTGCTGCGTGCCTATATCTACGTCAGATTGCTGGGGGCGGAAGGGATGCACCGCATTTCCGAGTATGCAACACTCAATGCCAATTATCTGATGGCCGAGTTGCGCAAACTGGGTTTCGAGATTGCTTATCCCAATCGCCGTGCCAGTCATGAATTCATTGTCACGATGAAAGAGATCAAAGACAGAACCGGGGTAACTGCCATGAATCTTGCCAAGCGTCTGCTGGATAAAGGTTTTCATGCACCTACCACGTATTTTCCTTTGCTGGTACCAGAATGCCTGCTGATTGAGCCGGCTGAAACCGAATCCAAGGAAACACTGGATCGCTTTGTTGCTGCAATGAAGGAGATTCTGGATGAGATAGCCACCCAGCCGGATATGGTCAAGGCCGCCCCACACGATATGCCCCTGCGGAAAATCGATGATGTCAAGGCTGCCCGTGAGCTCGACCTGGTCTGGGATCCGGCGGGCTGATATGCATACACTGATCTGTGGTTCCATCGCCTATGACACGATCATGGTGTTTGAAGATCGTTTCAAACGCCATATCCTGCCAGACAAGATCCATGTTCTGAACGTCGCATTTCTGGTACCGGAAATGCGACGGGAGTTTGGCGGTTGCGCGGCAAATATCGCCTACAACCTGAAGATGCTGGAGGGTAAACCGTTGATAATGGCAACGGTCGGGGATGATTTCCAACCCTATACCTACAGGCTGGAAAAGCTCGGGCTGGCACAGACACATATCCGCCGGGTACAGGATACCTTCACGGCACAGGCATTCATTACTACTGATCTGGATGATAATCAGATCACTGCTTTTCATCCTGGCGCAATGAATTTTTCTCATCAGAACAATGTGAAAGATGCTGTCGATGTTAGTCTTGGTATCATTGCTCCGGATGGCCGGGATGGGATGCTTACTCATGCCCGGGAATTTCATGAAGCTGGTATTCCTTTCATATTTGACCCGGGTCAGGGGATGCCGATGTTCAGTGGCGACGAACTGATTGATTTCATTGACAGGGCAGATTATATAGCCGTCAATGATTATGAAGCTCAGCTGTTACAGTCGGTCACAGGCTATACATTGAGCAAGCTGGCTACCCGGGTCAAGGCACTTATTGAGACCAAAGGGGCAGAAGGTTCGGTAATCCATGTACAAGGCAAGCAGTTTCAGATCCCTGCTGTTCGCCCGCAAAAGGTTGTCGATCCAACCGGTTGCGGCGATGCCTATCGTGCCGGATTGCTTTATGGCATTGCTCAGAATATGGATTGGCAGACGACCGGGCAACTTGCATCACTCATGGGCACATTGAAAATAGCTCATCGTGGCGGTCAGAATCATCAATATCAGCGTGATGAGATTGGCCAGCGCTACTTTGAAGCCTTTGGCTGTCGTATATTCTAGTCTGCATTATTCCCGGCAACAGGACTGTTGCCGGGAATATCTGTAATCCACCAGATAAACAGGTATCGGTTCTGATCCGGTGCCATAGAGCAGACCTGTCAAATCAAATTTTTCTCGGATCGACATTCTGCTATCCACCATGGCCGCAACCGGAGTTAACAGATTAACCAGAAGTATCCGGTTCATCAGGTTGATCTTGCATATCACTTCCGGACTGCTGCAATCGTTTGCTATGCCGTACGTCAATACAGCCAGGCAAAACCGAATGGCCTGTAACTGGGCGCAAAAGTTTCTTCGGATTCTCAAAGTGAAGTTGTGCCCCGGTGGCGTGTTGCCTGTCTGTGGCCGGCAAGGGGCAGTCTTTGTAGCCAATCATATCTCATGGCTGGATATCATGGTCATTCTGGCGGTATATCCGGTGCATTTCGTTGCCAAAGCGGAAATCAGCACCTGGCCAATACTGGGCCGGTTATGCCGCAATGCCGGAACCTTGTTCATCGAACGTGAGAAACGCGGGGATACGTTACGGATCAATCGGCGGATAAGCAGTATTCTGAAAGACGGACGCTCGGTCGTGATATTCCCTGAGGGTACGACCGGTGATGGGGATGCGCTCCAGCATTTTCATGCTTCCCTGCTGCAACCTGCCGTAACAGCTGAAACATTGCTTTATCCGGTTGCAATCCGTTACCGTAACCGTGATGGTTCGCGGAATTCGAGTGTTGCTTATGTCAGCGTGACGATACTGCAATCCCTGATGCAGATATTGGCAGAGCCGGAGATTCAGGTAGAACTGATTTTCAGGGAGCCCATTTCGGGAGCTGGCAGAAACCGGCGCGAGCTGGCGCGTCTGGCAGAAAAAGCCATTGCGCAGACCCTGTCACTCAATGTTATACGCACGATATCTGAAACACCTTCCGATCTTCCAGCCGAACGGATGTAAGACAGCCTTGCCAGACACAGCCTGTATCCAGCGCGATGAGGTTGGGTGTCAGATGTAATCCCAGCGCTGACCAGTGTCCGAATACGATCGTCGTATCCTTGCTGGCTCGCCAGGAAATCTCGAACCAGGGAAGCAGGCCGTCCGGAACAGATGACAATTCACCCTTGCAGGAAAAATTCATTCTGCCTTCCGGCGAGCAGACGCGCATGCGTGTCATGGCATTGATGATGACCCGCCAGCGATCTTCTCCCTGCAGCCGATCATGCCAGTGATCAGGCATATTGCCATACATTGAACGGGAAAATGTCTGAAATCGGTCGCTACGAATGATTGTTTCGACTTCCTGCGCCAGGATTTGCGCCTGCTCGATGCTCCAGTTCGGTAACAGACCAGCGTGAACCAGTGCGTATTCATCTTCGTGATGAAACAGTTGCTGATGTCGTAGCCAATCGAGCAGCCTGTTGCTGTCGGGCGCTTCCAGAACCGGTTGCAGGGTGTCTCCGTGTTGTTGTCGGGCGGAGCCTGCTGCTACGGCCAGAAGGTGGAGATCATGGTTGCCGAGTACGACTGTGGCGGCATTATTCAATTCTATCAAGGTACGCAGCAATGAAAGCGAATCCGGTCCGCGGTTGACGATGTCACCGACCAGCCACAGTCTGTCGCGGGTAGCGTTGAAGCCGATCAGGTCGAGCAGTTCGAGAAAATGCCGGTGGCAGCCCTGCAGATCACCGATTGCATAGGTCGCCATTGAAAATCAGCGCAGCCTCAATACATCCTGCATATCGAACAATCCGGATTTCCTGGTCATGAGAAAACGTGCTGCATGCAGTGCTCCGGCAGCAAATGTTTTACGGCTGCTGGCTTTATGAGTGATTTCCAGGCGTTCACCGATCCCGGCGAATAATGCTGTGTGGTCGCCTACGATATCTCCGCCACGTATGGTCGAGAAGCCGATGGTATCTGCACGGCGTTCACCGGTATTACCTTCACGGCCGTAAATCGCAATTTTTTCGAGATTCTTGCTCTGGGCCTGGGCGATTACTTCACCCATGCGCAGGGCTGTTCCGGAGGGAGCATCGACCTTATGACGATGATGTGCCTCGATGATTTCGACATCGTAGCCTTCCGGCAATGCTTTTGCGGCTACTTCGAGCAATCTGAACAGCAGGTTGACTCCCACACTCATGTTGGGAGCCAGTACGATGGCGATGTCTTGGGCGGCAGCACGGATGATATCTTTTTCTTCCGGTGAAAATCCGGTAGTGCCGATCACCATTCTGACGCCCAGTTTACGACATGCAGCAAGGTGTGACAGCGTGCCGGCAGGGCGTGTGAAGTCGACCAGTATATCGCTGCCAATCAGTGCAGAGGCATAATCACTGCTGATGGCGACTCCCGGAGGTGTTCCGGTCAGGCTGCCTACATCCTGCGACAGATATGGATTGCCGGGCTGCTCGAGTGCCGCGGATAATCGCAGATCATCTGCTTCTGCAATGGTTTCCATGATTGCCCGACCCATGCGGCCGGTACTTCCGGCAACGGCTATGTTTAACGGTGTCATTGATTATCCTTGTAAAAATTTGTCTGGTTTTTTTTGAGGAAATTGATCGTCCCTTTTTTGTCCGGTTCTTCATTCATATTGCCGTCGGTATCCGGGGCAGGGGTAAATGTCTGTTCGGGAGAAAAGAAGTTCGGAGCGGGCTCACTCTCACTGAAAGCCGGCGGTTGCGGAAAATCTCCCTGAATATGTGATAACCGGTCATCCTGGAAGAAAACAGTCAGTTTCTTTTCTTCAGCGACTCGACCACCCGGTGCAGTGCGATAGATATAATCCCATCGGTCACCATGAAATATATCCATGACCAGCGGTGTACCCAGCGTGAATCGAACCTGTGAACGAGTCATTCCAGGTTTCAGTTTTGCCACCATTTCATCCGTCACAACATTACCCTGCTGGATATCGATTTTGTAGGGCAGTGAAGGAAGATAGGTGCAGTGTGTCAGAGGAAGAAACAGCAACAGGAGTAACAGTCGTGGGAAAAATGCATGCATACCAGATCAATATTTTTCAATCCGCCCGGGATAGGATACTATGGACGGTCAGCTCTCCCGGAGCGGGGTAAAGTGTAAACGAAAATGACTGTAATAATACGTATCTTTATGGCGAGTAGCGAGGTTTCCTCGGATCAAAAGGAATTATGATGGAGGCTAAAGCGTCGTAATTGTCTCATAGATACAGCAAATATTTCTGGATAAATAACCTATGAAGAAATCGGAAAATTTGAAGAATATAGATCTTAAAACGATGGGATTGAAGACGACTCTCCCGCGTCTGAAAATACTGAATCTGTTCGAGAACAGTTTGATTCGGCACCTCTCAGCGGAAGATGTATATAAAGAACTGCTCAATGGAGGGGAAGATATCGGTCTGGCAACGGTTTACCGCGTATTGACCCAGTTTGAACAGGCCGGCCTGCTCGAACGCCACCATTTCGAAAGTGGCAAGGCGGTATTCGAACTGGCGAGCGATAACCACCATGACCATCTGGTATGTCTGCAATGTGGCCGGGTGGAAGAGTTTTATGATCCGGAAATCGAGAAACGCCAGGCAAAGATTGCCAAGGAGCGTGGATTCGTATTGCAGGAGCATTCCCTGTCACTGTACGCTGATTGTACCAAGGAAAAGTGTCCGCACCGCAAATAGACGGCAGTATTCTTGCCCGGAGATCGGGAAGCGGGCGTGAGCCCTGACAGTATCTTCCTGCACGCTGATACGATCATCTGGATCAACCGGATTCATATCTCCTCTCGTCACACGCAATTTTAATGCATTCCGGGAACAAGGCTGGTTTTGCAGATATGGTGTGCCCGTTCAATACCTGACAGGGCAGGTATTACGGGGCCCATGATTCCACAGAAATGACTGTTGTACTGCAATCCCCGGAATCATCTTTGATACTTCGAGATACTCAGAAGTGTAGTCAACGCGTTATAAACGCGGCAATCGGCCATCGATCATGATGGCTTCCAGATTTACTTCAGATCTGAGTGCCATGATTGCCGGGGTCCGGTGCGACAATTTGTCACATTCTTTTTTGCGTTTGAAACCTGCACAATCCCGTTCCTGTTATCTGTAAAGACCAGAAACTGGAGGGGTTTATGAAATATCGTATCAAGCCGGTGACGGCAGCCGTGGCAGTCGCTCTGTCTGCTTTTGCCGTACAACAGACACAGGCACAAACTACTTTGGGTGAAGTGGTAGTTAAAACCAGCAAGATTCGTGATGCAGTGACACCCGAGGAAATTGGATCAGCCGAAATTGCGGCTCAGCATGCCATTACCCGGGATACTGCTTCTTTGCTGCGGGATGTGCCTGGCGTACACCTCTACGGTGCGGGGGGTGTTTCCAGCCTGCCCGTGATTCATGGCCTGGCCGATGATCGCTTGCGTATCACAGTAGATGGTATGGATTTCATTTCTTCTTGTGCCAATCACATGAATCCGCCGCTTTCCTATATCGATCCGACCAATGTCGCAAAAATCAGAGTGTATGCCGGTGTCACGCCGGTCAGTGTTGGAGGAGACAGTATTGGCGGTGCCATCATTGCTGAATCTGCGCCGCCGCAATTTGCCGCTCCCGGCCAGCGCTCACTCATCAAGGGTGAAATCGGCACTTTCTTCCGCAGCAACAACAATGCCATCGGTGGTAACCTGTCTGCCACACTGGCCAACGAATTCTTCAGCATCAACTATTCAGGCGCGATCACTACGGCGGATAACTACAAAGCGGGTGGCAATTTCAAGACAACAACCGCAACGGGACGACCAGGCCATACCTTGCCTCTGGATGAAGTGGGCTCCACTGCTTATAAAAGTCTGACGCATACCGTGGGAGTTGCCTTGCGAGCGGATAATCACCTGCTCGAGGCGAAACTGGGTTATCAGAACGTTCCGTACCAGTTTTACCCCAATCAGCGTATGGACATGCTGGACAATGAACAGAAGCGGGTGAATGTGCGTTATCTCGGCCAGTACGATTGGGGAACGGTCGATGGTCGTGTTTACTATGAAGCGGTCGATCACTATATGAATTTCAGTGACGACAAGCAGCTTGTCTATGGCACGGCGTTGAATGGTATGCCGATGTACAGCCGTGGCCGTACTCTGGGTTTCAACCTGAAAGGGGATATCGATCTCACCAGCAACGATTTGCTGCGTGTCGGAATGCTCTATCAGCACTATACGCTGGAAGACTGGTGGCCGCCGTCCGGAACCGGTGCCATGTCGCCTCTCACCTTTGAAAACATCAATGACGGCAAGCGTGACCGGATAGGTGTTTTTGCTGAGTGGGAAAGGCGGTTCGGTTCGCAATGGACCACGCTGCTGGGTGCCCGTTACGAACATCTGGAAACAGATGCAGACAACGTTCGCGGCTACGGAAACATGATGGGTAACCAGATTCCCGATACCAACGCTTTCAATGCCCGTGGTCACAAGCGTACTGATGATAACGTCGATGTGACGGCACTGGCGCGTTACACACCCGGTGACATGATCGATCTCGAGCTGGGTCTGGCACGCAAGGTGCGTACACCGAATCTGTATGAGCGCTATGCCTGGTCTACCTGGAGTATGGCTGCCATCATGAACAACTTTGTCGGTGATGGTAACGGTTACGTAGGCAATATGGATCTGAAACCGGAGAAAGCCTATACCGCTTCCCTCACCATAGATTTGCACGCGGTTGACCGGGAATGGGAAATCAAGGCCACGCCCTATTTCACCTATGTGAACGACTATGTCGATGCTATCCGCTGTTCAAGCGGGCCAAACTGTACAGTAACCAATGCAACGACCGGCAACCAGTTCGTCATTCTGCAATATGCCAATCAGTCTGCCCATCTTTATGGGCTTGATCTCTCCGGTCGAACAGTGCTGGCAAAAACCAGCCTCGGTGAATTTGGTCTGCGGGGTCTGATGAACTACACCAGAGGGGAGAACAAGAAAACGGGTGACGAGCTGTACAATATGATGCCACTCAACGGTAAAGTGACCTTTACCCATCAGTATGGTGGCTGGAGTAGCGCAGTCGAACTGGTCGGTGTCGCCCGCAAGAGTTCTGTTTCCTCGGTACGCAACGAAATTCATACGGGCAGCTATTTCCTGACACACTTGCGTACCAGCTACACATGGAAGAATGTGCGCCTCGATCTGGGAGTAGAGAACCTGTTCGACCGTCTCTACGCTTTACCGCTCGGTGGTGCTTATACCGGACAGGGGATGACCATGGGTATCAATGGTATTCCTTACGGCATTGCCGTTCCCGGCATGGGACGTTCGGTTTACGCAGGGCTCAATATCAAATTCTGACCACACTGTCAGTCATCCTGGCCGGCCTGTCAGGCCGATGTCACAACTGAGGCAAGGCGGGTATGCCGGATGACTGATTTCTCAATCTCGATGACACAGAACACCATCAATCCGGCAGCGATAGATTTGCACCATTGCAGCATCGTCAAATCGGTCGAATTGAATATGGACTGCATGGTCGGCAGATGAGTATAGGCAATCTGCAGCAGCAGGCAGGCAACAATCGCCAGCAGGACATAACGATTACCGGTCAGCCCTTCGAGATGAAGGACTGATGCAAAGGTATGGCGACTGTTGATCAGATAGAACATCTCAGACATCACGATGGCGTTGACTGCCATCGTGCGGGCTGTTTCCGTGCTGACTCCGATGTGCTGCTCCCACAGAAAAAGGCCCAGCCCGCCAATCATCATCAGTACAGATACCATCAGAACCCGCCAGACAAAAAAGCCGGACAGTAGCGCTTCTTTTGGTGATCTTGGGCGGTGATTCATAATGTTACGTTCCGCCGGCTCAAAAGCCAGTGCCAGCCCCAAGGTACTGACAGTCACCATATTGATCCACAACACCTGTGCCGGTGTGAGTGGCAGGGTGAATTCAAACAGAATGGCGGCTATGATGACAAGCGCTTCACCACCATTGGTGGGCAGCATAAACAGGATGAATTTTTTCAGATTGTCGTAAACGACCCGGCCTTCGCGCACTGCGTAAGCGATGGTGGCAAAGTTGTCATCGGCCAGTACCATGTCGGATGCTTCCTTGGCAGCTTCAGTGCCTTTCATTCCCATGGCCACACCCACATCGGCACGTTTGAGTGCCGGTGCATCGTTCACTCCATCTCCGGTCATCGCTACCACCTGACCACCGGCCTGTAAGGCTTTTACCAGACGCAGTTTGTGTTCAGGGCTGGTCCGGGCAAAGATATCGACATCCATGACGATGTCACGCAAGGTATCATCGTCCATGGCAGCGATTTCCATCCCGGTGAGTACCGGTCTGCCGGCTCCGATGGACAGTTGTACTCCGACAGCACGGGCAGTTTCTGCATGATCCCCGGTAATCATTTTGACCCGTATACCTGCCCGATGGCATTCAGCCACGGCCTGAACGGCTTCTTCACGCGGGGGATCGATGATGCCGACCAGTGCAAGTAGAGTGAAACCCGTTTTCATATCACTGATTTTCAGGCTGTCTTCCTGCGGGGCTGATCGTTTGCAGGCCAGTGCCAGCAGGCGTAATCCTTTAGCAGCCGTGGCGCTTACCATCCGTTGCCAGTATTCAATATCGATCGGCTGCTCACCATTCTGCTGCAACTGGGTGGTGCACATGTCCAGAATACGTTCCGGCGCACCTTTGACGAAAATCCACGGTGCATTCTCATTGTCATGGTGGTACGTTGCCATGAAGGAATGCCGGGATTCGAACGGGATGACATCTCGTCGCGGCCAGGCTGTATTCGCGAGATGATTGGAAAAACCGTTTTTTTCACCCAGGATCAGCAGAGCCCCTTCGGTGGGATCTCCTTCCACGCTCCAGAGGCCATCTTTTTCCCGTAACAAGGCATCGTTGCACAGCACACCGGAACGAATCGCCAGGGTAAGTACCGGATAATGAGCAGGGTCGATGGTGTGTCCATCGATGCTGTATTCACCCGTCGGTACATAGCCGACTCCGCTGACATCGATCGTATGATCGGCACAGACGATCCGCTGCACTGTCATTTCATTGCGCGTCAGTGTCCCGGTCTTGTCAGAGCAGATGACTGTCACTGATCCCAGTGCCTCGACTGCAGGCAATCTTCGAATAATGGCATTGCGCAGTGCCATGCGCTGGACGCCCAGTGCCAGCGTTACTGTCATGATGGCCGGTAACCCTTCCGGTATTGCGGAAGCAATCAAAGCTACTGCCATCATGAACATTTCTGCCGGCGCATGGTTACGCCACAGGGTTCCCAGCAGGAAAGTGGCAGCAGAAGCAGCCAGTATGAAAACGGCCAGTTTGAACCCGAAGTGATCGATCTGGCGTAATAACGGGGTGGACAGATGCTGAGTATCTTCCAGCAACCGGTTGATTTTACCCAGTTCAGTTGCGCTGCCGGTCGCCACGACGATCCCGCTGGCCTGACCGTAAACGACCAGTGTGCCGGAAAAAGCCATGCCGTAGCGATCTCCGGGTAACGTGTCCGGCAGTGCTGTCTCGATTCGTTTTCTGACCGGTAGCGATTCGCCGGTCAGTGCGGCTTCCTCGACCTGCAGTTCTTTGACTGAAATCAGGCGTATGTCCGCCGGTACCCGATCACCGGAAGCAAGCAGAACCAGATCGCCGGGTACCAGTCCGGCCGCATCGATCTCATAGCGGGTACCGTCACGGATGACCGTCGCATGTGGCGACAGCATGGCACGGATGGAATCGAGTGCCGTTTCTGCCTTGCCTTCCTGGATGAAACCGATGATGACATTGATGATCACGGCTGCCAGCAGGACGCCTGTATCCACCCAGTGGCCCAGTACAGCCGTAATGGCGGCTGCGGCAATCATGATATACAGCAGGACATTATGGAATTGCAGCAGCAGGCGCAGCAGTGGTCCGCGGCGCTTGGGCGGGATCAGACTGTTCGGTCCGAACCGGGCAAAGCGATCGTTGACCTCGGCCGTTTTCAGACCGTCCGGGCCGGTGTGCAGGATTTGCCTGACTTCCGGCAGAGTCAGTGCATGCCATGCCGTCTGCCGTAAGGTTTCAGTGTGGTCAGTGACACGGTGATCTGTCATAGCGAAAATACTGTAGAGGGTCGGTAAATATAATATGTTTAACCGGGAGTATGGTCAGCTGTACCGGATATACTTTGTGACACGCTGATTGAACAGGGTTCGGATAATTCTGCTGGCAAATCAACGTTTGACCTTGCCATTTCATTGGTAAACAGGTTCGACGTTAAACGAACAGGATCAGGTTTTCAAGTTCCGAGTAGAAATAATACTGATGGAGAGGTGGTGATAATTTTATGCCGGCTGCTATCGAAAACTTTACCGACTCATGATCTGGTATCCGGAGAAATGGCGGCGGCGCTGGATTCTTGGACGTAAACCGATTCCGGAATCCATCTGGCAATCTGTAGTGGATCAACTTCCTTTCCTATATGGGTTGACGCAGGATGAATTCAGGCAGTTGCGGGAATGGACCACCATTTTTCTGCATGACAAGAAGATAAATAGTGTGCAGGGACTGGTCGTGACAGAAACAATGCGTGTGATGATTGCGGTGCAGGCCTGTCTGCTGATTCTGAAACTGGATCCGGAATACTATGATGACTGGGTGGAAGTGATCGTCTATCCTGGCAAGTTTATTCTCGATCACGCCTATACCGATGAAGCCGGTATCGTTCATACCAGGCGGATGGTGGCTTCGGGTGAATCCTGGCAGGCCGGGCCGGTTATTCTGTCGTGGGAAGATGTGGTCCATGTTCACCATGAATCCGCATACAACGTGGTGATACACGAATTTGCACACAAACTGGATATGCTGAACGGTTCTGCCAATGGTTACCCGCCACTGCACAGCGATATGGATCCGCGGATATGGGCTGCTGTGTTCAGTCGGGCGTATGAAATTTTTTGCAGGCAGGTGGAGCGGGGTGAAGTCACAATAATGGATCCCTACGCAGCAGAGGATCCGGCGGAATTTTTTGCGGTATCGAGCGAAGTCTTTTTCACCAGGCCGTACCAGGTCAAACAGTATTTTCCCGAGATGTATCAGCAACTGGCCCGGTATTACCGCCAGGACCCGGCGGCGAGGCGGGAACATGAAGAAACGGATGACTGAATATCAGCTATGAGAACCTGATCACATTTCCAGGATATTTCAATCATTACAGTCTTTCCAGCAGAATCTGCCGAATCTCATCATCAGTGAGCACGATCGGATTGGTCTTCATGCTGCTGCCGCGGCAGTGGGCGATGACTTTATCGAGCCCGGCAGGTTGCAGACCGTAGTGTGACAGCCGGGGCAGGGTGAGTTTTTCTGTCCATTGCGTCAACAGATCGATCAGGGCATCAAAGGCAGTTTTCGGATCGTTAAAGCGCTGCCTGCACAAAATCTCAGCAACATGCCGGTATTTTGCCAATGCCGGATTATCCGGTTCACGCATGTGCATGCTGTGAAGGTTGATCCGGGTGGCGGCTGCAACCAGGGTGCCGCAAACGACCCCATGTGGAATCGGGTAGAACGCACCGAGCGGGGATGCCAGGCCGTGTACCGATCCCAACCCTGTTTGCGCCAGCGTGATACCGGAGAGCAGCGCAGCGTAAGCCATTTTCTCCCGGTGCTGTGCCAGATCGCCTTGCTGGTGGTAAAACGGGATCAGTGCGTCACGAACAGCCCGCAATCCACTGATCGCCAGTGCATCGGTGAGGGTATTGGCTTTGAGGGATACGTACGATTCCAGCAATTGTGTCAGCGCATCCATACCGTTGGCAGCGATGACGCCGGGCGGGCAACTGGCCAGTAAATCCGGATCGATGATTGCATATTCAGCAACCAGTTTGTCGTGACGGAAGGATTTCTTGAAACCATTCTCGCCTTGCACGCTGAGTACGGCGTTTTTGGTGGCCTCGCTGCCAGTGCCGGCGGTCGTGGGGACAGCAATGAACGGTACGGCGGGCCCGTGATACGGCAACTCCGGGCCGACTCCTTCGAGGTAATCCATCACCGAATGTTGTACCTGCAACAATCCGGCTACGGCTTTAGCGGTATCGAGCGCACTGCCGCCACCGATGCCGATGACTGCGGCAAAGTGCTGATTGGCATAATCTCTGACGAGATCATCGATCAGAGCAGGGGAAGGTTCTTCCGCTACCGTGGCGTGTTGCCAGGTAATGGCGCGATGCTCGAGCTGATCGATCAGAAACTGCCAGTACGGAGTGTCTGTAAAGGAGCGCGCGCCGGTAATCAGCAAAATACGGCTGCCATAACTTTTGATGATATCCGGCAGTTTTTTCAGAACGCCTGCACCAAATTCGATGCGCGGCAGCCGGGCAATGGAAAATGGCATCATCAGTTATCCACAGCCGGGTACAGACCCTCATATATGACCCCCTTGCGCGGCTCAGCCATCCAGTCCGCGACGGTATCGCGCCACGCCAGATAATGCGCAGTTTCTTTATGTGCTGCGGCATCCTCCCGGGTTTTGTACGCTTCATAAAGTACAAACCGGGTTGGGTCATCGGCGGACTGCAGAATGTCAAAACGCCTATTGCCCGGTTCGTGGATCGATTGTTCATGATTCATACGGGTGGCTTCCCTGAATGCTTCTACTTTGTCTGCTTTGACGGATGCATAGACGATCGTGACATACATGATGTGAATCCTCTGCATTTACGGGTTTTAAATAAGTGCCGTGATTATGGGCGTGCAGTTTTCCGGGTGCAAGTCAGACCTTATAATTACTGACTCATGAGTTAAGGAGAATTTTTGCATATGGATGTATACGAATTGGCAGATTTGGTTGCTCGGCAGAAAGAATCGGGTGAAGCTTATCTGGAGTTCTTGCGGGTACCTTCGCTGAGTATGGGGGTTTATACCTTGCCGGCAGGATCAGAAGATCTGCAGGAGCCGCATACCGAGGATGAGGTTTATTACGTGACGCACGGGAAGGCAACTATGCGGATAGGCAGCAACCATCGGCAGATTTCAGCCGGCAGTATTGTTTTCGTGGCGGCCAATGTTGACCACTGTTTCTGCGATATTACGGAAGATCTGACCGTGCTGGTGTTTTTTGCGCCGGCTGAATATACCTGTCAGGGAACTGAATAACGGATGCAGCCGGATGGATTCCGTTTCTTATGGTAAAAAATCGGGAATGGAACAGAGATAAGAAGAGATAAATGAATGAGAAATACCCAATGGCGGGTATTTCTTATATTTATATCTTGTTATATCTTGGGTAGTGTAACTCCCTGCTGAAACTGATATTTGCCGTTGCGATCCTTGTATGACGTTTCACACACTTCATCCGATTCGAAGAAGATGACCTGTGCTACGCCTTCATTGGCATAAATTTTGGCAGGCAAGGGGGTTGTATTGGAAAATTCCAGCGTGACATAGCCTTCCCATTCCGGTTCGAACGGAGTGACATTGACGATGATGCCACAGCGGGCATAGGTCGATTTTCCGAGACAGATCGTCAGTACATTGCGCGGGATGCGGAAATATTCGACGGTACGTGCCAATGCAAAAGAGTTGGGCGGGATGATGCATATGTCGCCTTTGACATCGACAAACGAGTTGGAATCGAAGCGTTTCGGATCGACAATGGTTGAATTCAGGTTGGTAAACAGCTTGAATTCGTCCGAGCAGCGAATATCGTAGCCATAGCTGGATGTACCATAGGAAACGATGCTCTCGCCATTTCGCTGCTTGATCTGGTTGGGTTCGAACGGCTCGATCATGTTGTATTCAACAGCCATCCTGCGGATCCATTTGTCTGACTTGATTGACATTCGAGGTCCTTAATCGTCTTCCATGATGATCTGAGTGAACACATCCGAGTAATCGCGCGCCATCTCGGAGATCTTGGCCGCTGTCCGGCGTGCAATGGTGCGGTAGATGGTTGCGATCTGTCCGTCCGGTTCGGCTACTACGCTGGGCTTGCCGGCATCAGTGTGTTCGCGGATGCGGATATCCAGTGGCAGTGCACCGAGTAGTTCGACGTTGTAATCCCGGCACATTTTCTCGCCTCCACCGGTTCCGAAAATCGGTTCGGTGTGTCCGCAGTGTGAACAGGTGTGCAGACTCATGTTTTCCACGATCCCCAAAATAGGAATACCGACTTTCTCAAACATCTTCAGGCCCTTACGGGCATCCAGCAGTGCGATGTCCTGTGGCGTGGTGACGATTACCGCACCGGTCACCGGGATTTTCTGGGCAAGTGTCAATTGAATGTCACCGGTACCGGGAGGCAGATCGATGACCAGATAGTCGAGATCATGCCAGCGGGTGTCGTTCAGCAACTGCTGCAAGGCTTGTGTCACCATCGGGCCGCGCCAGACCATCGGGGTCTCCACGTCGATCAGCAACCCGATCGACATCATCTGGATGCCGTGTGCCCGCATCGGTTCGATGGTTTTGCCATCCGGAGAATCAGGCCGCCCGCTGACACCGAGCATTTGCGGTTGTGAAGGGCCGTAAATATCCGCATCCAGAATTCCCACGGTTGCGCCTTCGGCGGCCAGTGCCAGTGCAAGATTAGCTGCAGTCGCGGATTTGCCTACGCCCCCCTTGCCCGAAGCCACGGCGATGACATTCTTGACGCCGGGAATCAGCTTGAGTTTGCGTTGCGCGCTATGGGCAATGATATTGCTGGTTACATTGACGGTTACCGACCCGATCCCGGGCACGGTGCGTATAGCCTGTTCGATCTGCTGGTGAACAGTGTTCAGCACGCTGTTGGCCGGATAGCCAAGTTCGATGTCGACCGAGACATTATCCTGGTCGATCTGAATGTCGCTGACCGCCTTGCTGGTCAGATAATCCTTGCCGGTCGTGGGGTCGATGGTCTGCCCCAGTACCGTCTCAATCTGTTGTTGTGTGATCAATTGAGAAAGCTCCTGTGATCAAAAACTATTGATGTTAGCAAATATCGCGCCGGCTGGTTTGTTATACAATTCTTTTTTCCTATATTCGATCGATAACTGATGACTACACGCGATATCCTGGTAACTTCCGCACTGCCTTATGCCAATGGCAGCATCCACCTCGGACATCTGGTCGAGTATATCCAGACCGATATCTGGGTACGTTTCCAGAAAATGCAGGGGCATACCATCCATTATGTTTGTGCGGATGATACCCATGGCACACCCGTCATGCTGCGTGCCGAAAAGGAAGGGATTTCGCCGGAAACACTGATTGCCCGTGTTCATACGGAACATCTGCGTGATTTTACCGGTTTTCATATTGCTTTCGATCAGTACTACAGTACGCACTCCGACGAGACACGCTACTATGCCGAGGATATTTATCGGAAACTGAAAGAAGCGGGGCTGATTGCCGTGCGTGCAATCGAGCAGCTGTATGATCCGGTCAAAAACCTGTTTCTGCCGGATCGTTTTGTCAAGGGTGAATGTCCCAAATGTGGTGCGGCCGAGCAATATGGAGATTCCTGTGAGGCTTGTGGCGCAGCCTATACGCCGACTGAGCTGAAAAATCCCTATTCTGCTGTTTCCGGTGCGACTCCTGTCAGAAAAGCTTCAGAGCATTTCTTCTTCAGATTGTCAGATACCCGCTGTGCGGATTTTCTGCGTCGCTGGACGCGTGAAGGGAATCATCTGCAGGCGGAAGCAGCCAACAAAATGGCGGAATGGCTGGGCGAAGCGGGAGAGAACAAGCTTTCCGATTGGGATATTTCGCGTGATGCTCCTTATTTCGGTTTCGAGATTCCCGGTGAAACAGGCAAGTATTTCTACGTCTGGCTGGATGCGCCCATCGGCTACATGGGCAGCTTCAGGAAACTCTGTGCCCGGAAAGGGATCGATTTCGACGCGTACTGGAAAAAGGATTCCGCAACCGAGCTTTATCATTTCATCGGTAAGGATATTCTCTATTTTCATGCACTTTTCTGGCCGGCGATGCTGGAGAATGGCGGCTACCGGACACCTACACAGATTTTTGCCCACGGTTTTCTGACCGTGAACGGTGAAAAAATGAGTAAGTCACGCGGCACATTCATTACCGCGGAAAGCTATCTGGAACAGGGGCTGAACCCGGAATGGCTGCGTTACTACTATGCCGCCAAGCTGAATGGCAGCATGGAGGATATCGACCTCAACCTGGATGATTTCGTCGCACGCGTCAATTCCGATCTGGTGGGCAAATACATCAACATTGCCAGCAGGTGTGCGGGATTCATCAGCAAGCGGTTTGGCGGCAAGCTGGTGAGCGGTGAAGATTACCATCTGCTGCAGCAGATGGTAGATGAACATTTTGCCGGCTGGCAGCCAGGGGTGATCGAGGCCGCTTATGAAGCACGTGATTTTTCTGCGGCGGTACGCCATATCATGCGCCGTGCAGATGAGGTCAATGAACTGATTCACACGCTGGCTCCCTGGGAGATTGCCCGGGATGAAACGCGGGAGCAGGAGCTGCACCGTGCCTGCAGCCTGGGTATCCAGATGTTTTATCTGCTTTCCTGCTATCTGAAGCCGATCCTGCCGCGCACTGCTGCGCAGATCGAGGATTTCCTCAATCTGGGTGAATTGAGCTGGCAGAAGCAGCAGGCCAGGCAACCTTTATCCGGCACGCTGCTGCCGCCCGGCCATGTGATCAACCCCTATCAGCATCTCATGACCCGTATCGATCCAAAGCAGATTACTGCACTGATTACAGCCAATCAACAAACCATGCAACAGACGATGAATACAGGAACTGAATCACATTCCCCGCAGCGACATGGTCAGGCGCAACAGCATCCCGTCGCGCCGATTGCGGAAACCATTTCTATCGAAGATTTCGGCAAGATCGATCTGCGTATTGCCCGTATTGTGGATGCGCAACATGTTCCCGGTGCTGACAAATTGCTGCAACTGACACTGGATATCGGCTCTGAACAGCGTACTGTCTTCGCTGGCATCAAATCGGCTTATGATCCGGAACAGCTCAAAGGGCGTCTGACGGTCATGGTAGCCAATCTTGCTCCACGGAAAATGAAATTCGGATTATCCGAAGGCATGGTACTGGCTGCAAGTGGTGAGAACGGAGGAGGACCTTTCCTGCTTGCGCCGGATAGTGGCGCCCAACCGGGTATGCGAGTGAAATAGTGTTAAGCGGTAACGATACATCCGGTATTCTCTCCTGCTGATTACGCTGGATAACTTGAAATCAGGAGACATAAGTGGGTTAATGTTTATTTGACCACCCACTTATTGTTGTTTACTGATCATGTCCGATATATCTGGTACTTCCATCACCCCTGTTGTCGCTGTTACCCATCTTGCTGATTACCGTGTTCCAGAATTTTTAATTGAAAAAACGCATCTGACGTTTGAGCTGCACGAAGGTTATACCGATGTCAGCAGCAGGCTGACGATTGCCCGTAACCCGCAGAGTGCAAAAGCAGATCATCTGATTTTGCACGGCGAGCAGCTGGAATTGCTTTCTCTGGCGATTGATGAGCAGCCGCTTGATGCCGGGGATTACCAGATAACGCCGCACAATCTGACCATTCGCGACGTGCCGGAACAGTTTGTGTTGCACTGCACAACTCGCATTTATCCCGAAAAAAATACCGCGCTGGAAGGGCTTTATTGCTCTAGTGGTATGTACTGCACGCAGTGCGAGGCCGAGGGTTTTCGCAAGATTACGTATTACCTGGACAGGCCGGATGTCATGAGCGAATTTGAAACGGTGATCGTTGCCCGGGAAGGTGCTTTCTCGACCATGCTTTCCAATGGCAATTGTCTGTCCGATACGGTGCGCGATGGTAAGCGCATCGTGCACTGGCACGATCCTTTCAAAAAACCCAGCTATCTGTTTGCGCTGGTTGCGGGCAATCTGGTTTGTCTGGAAGACAGCTTTACCACGCAATCCGGCCGTCAGGTTCTGTTGCAAATCTACACCGAAGCAAAAGACGGTGATAAATGCCATTTTGCGATGCAGTCGTTGAAGAAAGCCATGCGCTGGGATGAGCAGGTCTACGGCCGGGAATACGATCTGGATCGTTTTATGATAGTCGCTGTGGATGATTTCAACATGGGGGCAATGGAAAACAAGGGATTGAATATCTTCAATACATCCTGTGTACTGGCTCATCCGGCCAGTACGACTGATGCCGCATTCCAGCGTGTGGAAAGGGTAATCGCCCATGAGTATTTTCATAACTGGTCCGGTAACCGGGTTACTTGTCGTGACTGGTTTCAGCTGAGCCTGAAAGAGGGGTTGACGGTTTACCGCGATTCCGAATTTTCGGCGGACATGAACAGCCGTGCGGTCAAGCGGATAGAGGATGTCAGTCTCATACGCGGTGTGCAGTTTGTTGAAGATGCCGGCCCGATGGCGCATCCGGTGCGGCCGGATTCCTATATGGAAATATCCAATTTCTATACCGTCACCATTTATGAGAAAGGGGCTGAGGTGGTGCGCATGCTGGCCAATATACTGGGGCCGGAGCAATACCGCCAGGCAACGGACCTGTATTTCAGCCGCTTCGATGGGCAGGCCGTCACTTGTGATGATTTCATCCAGTGCATGGAGGAAGTATCAGGCAGGGATCTGTGCCAGTTTCGTCTGTGGTATTCGCAGGCGGGCACGCCGCAATTGCATATCAGCGACAGCTATGACGCTGATCGCCAGCAATATAGCCTGACTGTTCACCAGCATACGCCCGCAACGCCCGGGCAAACTGAGAAAAAAGCGTTCCATATTCCACTCAAGGTTGCACTCTACGGCAGCAACGGTGCCCTGGCTCTGGTACCTGACGGACAGGCCAGAGGTACGGAAACCGTACTGGATATCTGTGAGGCGCAACAGATTATCGTGTTTGAGCAGGTGGCAGAAAAGCCTGTGCCGTCTTTATTGCGTGGTTTCTCGGCACCGGTCAGGGTTTTTTATGATTACCAGCTGGCGCAACTGCAGCAATTGATTTTGCTCGATAGTGATGGTTTCTGCCGTTGGGATGCAATGCAGAGCCTGATGCGCATCGTGCTGAGCAAAGCGATCGATGGCCAAGATAATCTTGCAGAGCAGGCGGTGCTGATAGAGGTACTCAAGCAGTTGCTGGCTGATCACGCGGCTATGGATGCAGCTTTATTGGCCTGCATGCTGGATTTACCCGGTGAGCAATATCTGGCAAGTCTTTATGACAAAGCTAACCCGCCGGCAATCAGCCGAGCAAGAATGCAGTTACAACATCAGCTTGCCGTGCAATTGCAGACAGAACTGCTGAGCTGTTACCAGGCTTTGCAGGATAGCTCATCCGGGTTGTCTGCACAGGCGATGGCAGCACGCAGCTTACGCAATCGGGCTTTGGCATATTTGCTGCACATCGATGACGAATATTATCGCGATCTGGCGCAGCAGCAGTTTCTTCGGGCAGATAACATGACCGACCGGTTCGCTGCCCTGAAAGGGCTGGTTCATGCCGAGCATGCCGGGGCAGTAGCACAGGAAGCGCTGCAGGCTTTTTACCGGCAATGGCAGCACGAGGCGCTGGTAGTGAATACGTGGTTTCAGGTGCAGGCAACACGGCCTTGGGGGAATGTCCTGCAGGAAGTGCAACAGCTTCTAAATCATGAAGCATTTGATGCATGCAATCCGAATAAATTGCGTGCCGTCATTGCTGCTTTTGCCAATCAGAATTTTGCCGGTTTCCATGACAGCTCAGGTAAAGCCTATCAGTTTCTGGCAGATCAGATCGCCGACATCGATCAACGTAACCCGCAAATGGCCGCCCGTCTGCTGACACCGTTAACGCACTGGCGTCAGTTTATTGATGAGCACGCCACGTTAATGCGCAAAGCACTGGAATCATTATCGCAATGTGAATTGAGCAAGGATGTGTACGAGGTGGTGAGCAAGAGCCTGAACGGAAGGGATACCAGTTAGCAGGGTGTGAGAATTTCTGCATTTGTCATTCCCGGGCGACCTGCCGTACCGAACGAAGCTCATTGACTATCACCTCGAAACAGCTCGCATTCAGTCAGCGTTGCGTTTGCTGATACACCCATCCTCTCGGATGGGAAGTTCGGTGGCAGACGTTACGTACTACCCTGCGTCATGGTGTACGGCAAAACGAAGTGGTTTCGCATGCGGATAACGGTTCGCCTATGAAAGGCGCTACGATGTTGGCAACCTTGCAGCGTCTGGGCATCGTGCCTTCGTTCAGTCGACTGGCAGTCAGTGATGACAATCCTTACCCCGAAGGACTGTTCATGACCCTGGAATACACGCTTTCCTATCCGAAGAAACCCTGCTTGCGCATCGCAATACCGTATACGAGGCAGCAAAATGGTCAATGCTACAGCACTGGAAGGGCGACCCCACCCGGGACTAAACATCCTCTCTAACAACCAGGACCAAAATCTCTAATTCCAGCGGGTAAGAAATTACCGGTCAGGTCAGTTAGCTAAACCGGAAGGTGGATATTATTACGAATCAAGCAGACCTTATCTAAAAAAGGAAATCCGGAAATGTGGCAGCCCTACTATAAGCTATATCGAGTATCTGAATCTGGGGGATGAGAGGTGGGAATCAGTTACAAGCGTATTGTTAAAGGCATTATTTCGGCCCTTCGTTACATTTTTCTTACCATTTTGGGGATTTACGTAGTCTTTGGCTTACTGATTTTCTTCCTGCCTCTGGCAAGCAGTTCTTTCTGCTGGAAGCATGACCGGGAAATCCCGGATGAAGCATTTATCAAAGCAGTTATCCCGTCGGTTAAGTGGGATTTCGCTGCTGATACAAACAGTATTAGAGAACGACTGGAAGCAGCCGGGCTCCCTGCAGATGATGAAGCTGTTATTCGACACCGTTTCAGTACTGGAAGCTTTTATACAAACTGGGAGGGCCAACTGCCTGATTTTGACGATCCGGATTGCTGCAATGTTTCGCGTAGGCCAACAGAATATTCGTTGATTCACTGGCTACTTGGTCGGCAGGATGTCGTTGTTTGGATTGGTCATCAGGAAAAGCGGGGGGGGGGTTCTTTTATTTTGATGTCTGCGGAAATCTATGGGATTCAGACATTCGTGCACGCGGTATTTCTGTAGAAGCAATTCAACAAAAAGGTAAATTATGACTTATAACTGGAATCAGATCGGCATTACGGAAATTACCAACCTTTATCTTTATGGGCAGCTTAGGATGGTTTACAGCCCGGATAAATTCCTTGCGAGGGGTTTTACTATTACAAATAGTAATAGAGATGGCTGAATGAAAATAATTCTCTTTTTATTGTTTGTTTTTCCGTTTGTAACGGCATGTGGAATGTTCCAGAAAGCCAAGCTGGATGATGAAGTCAGGCGCTTATGCGCTATCGATGGTGGGATCAAAGTGTATGAGACGGCAAAATTGCCAGCGGACAGGTTTGAGAAGGATGGTTCTATATATATTCCGCCCAAGCAGAGAGCTAAACCGGAAGGTGGATATTATTACGAATCAAGCAGACCTTATCTAAAAAAGGAAATCCGGAAATGTGGCAACCCCACTATAAGCTATATCGAGTATCTGAATCTGGGGGATGAGAGATGGGAATCAGTTACAAGCGTATTATAAAGGGCATTATTTCGGCCTTTCGTTACATTTTTCTTACCATTTTGGGGATTTACGTAGTCTTTGGGTTAGTTATTTTCTTCCTGCCTTTAACAAGCAGTTCTTTCTGCTGGAAGCATGACCGGGAAATCCCGGATGAAGCATTTATCAAAGCAGTCATCCCGTCGGTCAAGTCACATTATGCTAGGGATACGCAGCAGATCAGAGGACAACTGGAAGCAGCCGGGCTCCCTGCAGATGATGAAGCTGTTATTCGACACCGTTTCAGTACTGGAAGCTTTTATACAAACTGGGAGGGCCAACTGCCTGA